>ERZ827088.26-NODE-26-length-196882-cov-52.374420_pt1 | contig 196882 bp, 135 predicted proteins | sample MGYA00519922_ERZ827088 | MGnify/ENA primary metagenome ERZ827088 (study PRJEB31778, sample SAMEA3449254) | human gut metagenome | biome: human gut; feature: human-associated habitat; material: faeces | place: United Kingdom | collected 2010/2012 ... | reverse complement strand
GCAAAATGGATGATTCAGCAAGAAGGCAAGGCCACGTCTTGGTCAGGCAACACATCGCTTGGCGAAGATGTTCAGGAATACTCGTCCCTTTCCTCGGCAGGAGGATAAATGTTCGCATGTCGCAATGTTACAAGCCGATGGATGGATTTCAAGTGGTGGTGATCCCTTGAAGATCAGTTTTTGTGTTGGGGAGTGCAATACCGTCGCGCTCCTTAGAAGGAGAAACTTAGGCCACCTTGGATGGCGAACTGCCAGGGGTGTGCTTTGTCGGAGGTGTGGGTGTCGGTGCTGCCGTCGTGGGTGATGCGGGAGATGCTCACCTCTCGGTAGTTGTCTGTGATGAAGTAGTGGAAGGAAGGGATTACGCTCAGTCTGAACCGCCATAGGTTGAGTGACAAATCCAGACCCGCGTCGGCCGTAAGGCTGAAACGGTTCTTGATGTAGACGTAATGCTCAATCTCCTGTTGTCCGATGTAGGAGAAGCCGTGCGGCTCTTCCCGGTGTCCGAAAATGTAGCCCGGAGTCAGTCCGGCGAAGAATTCGATCCTGTTGAAGAATCCGGCGAAGAAACTTCCCAGAATGGTGCCGGCATCCGGATTCGTTCCGAAATAGCTCTTGTTGTGGTATGCTCCGTAGGCGGCGTTGTTGGCGCCCTGCCTTATTGATTCCTTGAACGATGTGCGTTTTCCGTTGCTCCACGACACGGACAGAGGAATCCCGAGGTAGTCGTTGATGTCCATGTTCTCGAACATCCACTGCACGCCTCCCCGCACTCCGAAGCCTTTGTCGTTGTACTTCCCGTAGGTGAGGCTCATCACCTCTCCCGAATTAGCACTGGTGTTCTTAAGCGGAATCCTCACTCCGGCGGTAAACTTAAAGTCTTGATTGTCAGAATGAACCCTTTGTGCGAAAGCCGCACTTCCTGTCAGCGAAACCAGCGCCAGCACCACTAATAACTTTTTCATCCAATTGATTGTTAGCCTGTCCTCCCCGTTATTCAAAGAACATGCCGTTCCTTGACCGCAGGTAGTTGGCGAACAGCCTCTTGTCCCTTGAGAAAACTCAACCTAAGACAAGGGTTTTAATCCATTCACAGGCAGCGAGTTGTCTGCTAACCGGAATTCTGGCGTTCTTCCACAGCATCCGCCCCTCCGGAGTCCTAGTGCCGCCACTCTCTTTCCCGCAGGAAGCCATCGTCAACGCCACGGACAGGATTACAAGTTATGATATTTTCATATCAGTCTCATGATCAAAGTCTTCTGCTTGCCAATCACACGCAAAAGCATGATCACTTCACATAGTAGCCGGACTGGATCTCAAGTGTCTCACCTCTCTTGACGGCGATGTTCTTTCCGGTGCAGGAGGTGCCTCCAAGTTTGTACTGGACAATGTAGGTGCCTTCAGGGAGGCTGGTCTCGTAGCACTCCTGATAGGAGTAGACACTGCCTGACGGATCGAAATGATAGCCTTTAGGATCACTCGGACTCTTGGAGTCAATAAAGACGATGTCCGTCATGTACTTGCCTTTCTCGCTGTTGACGAACTTCACATTGCCGCAAGGAATTCTGTTCGGAACCGGGAGGTCGATGAAAAACTCCTTCTTCTCGATGGGCCGGTTCTGAATGCCGTACGGTCCGCCAGGAGCACTGGAGCAAAGGTCACGGTAGTTCATGTCGCTCAATGTCACCTTCATACGGTAACGGGTGGCGGCGTCGGACTCCACAGTGTTCTCCACACTCCAGACCCAACCGGAATGGAAATCAAAAGTGGCTCTGGATATGGCCGGAGGCTGAGTGTTGACCAACTCCGGCAGGTTCTTCACCTCCAGTTTGTAGTGGATGCTTCCGTCAGACGAGTTGTCGATGATGGACAGGTCCCTGATCTCACGCGTCCTTGAACTGCTGAAGTTGCAGCCTGAGCTCAAGGAAAGCCCGGCGCCGGCGGCGCCACCGGACAAACCGGCCTCGAACGACCATGTCACACCGGAAGTGTAGGTCTGGGAGTTTATCGTGGTTGAAGGGGACGGAACCTGATTGAAGCGGACCGGAACCTGATTGCCTTTGTCATCGACCAGGGAGATGTCCACATTGTAGCCGGTCAGGAAATAGCCCATGAAATCGCCGGTCCAGCCATTCGGCAGCACCTTGTTGAACTTACCGGCGTACATCCCGGACGAAGCCACCGAGAACGTGGCGTCAACGATGTAAAAGTCCCCGATGTAGTTGCTCTTGGACGTTTTGAACGCATAGAGCGGGATGACCGAGTAGTACTGCTCGAAGCGGCCTTCGCCTGTCACCCTGAACTCCTTCTTGCCGTCCTTGAAGATCAAGCCCTTGTCAATCTTGTAGTCATGGGACGAGAACAGATGGATGGACTGGAGGAGGTCGTCTCCCGAGGTGTTCGCGGAATGCGCGTCACCGACCCATGACACAAGGCCATTCAGGTTGGTCGGCGGGAAATCATCCATTGAGAAGACCTTGCCGCTCCTGTGGAACGCCACGAAAAGGCAGTCGTCCAACGTCTCGGCGGACAGAAAACCGATGTTGTGCCGCGAAAGGAACGTCAGCAAATCCGAAGTCGGAGAGACCACGACCACCGCCGCCCCACGCTGGTAGGCGCTCAAGATCTCATCGTCCTTGACATCCTTCTCGCTCACAAAAACCACCTTCGCCTCCTCGCAGGAGACCCTCTTCCCGGTGAATCTTGAATATATCAACTTAAGGATGTCGCCATCCAGTTCAGACAGTACACAGTAGGGCAGGTCCGAGGTGCGGTTCTCCTCGACGGGCTCCGGCTCCGGTTCCGGATCAGGGTCAAGGCCTGATTTCTCTCCGCAGGAGGCCAGCAGGCCAAAAGCCGCGCAAAGCGCAAGTATATTCAGAAAATCAATTATTCGTTTCATGGTCATTGGATTTCATTCAGAAGGTTCATGAATATATTCATAGTTTTACTTGAAGCCGTAGCCGGTTGATAGTCTCACAGATCCTCCTGGCCTCACTCTGACAAGTCCGGTGTAGTTGCGTTTCCTGGTATTGCCTTTCGCGTCCTTGATGTCGCATTGCAGCTCGTAGTCGCCGGCCACCAGGAACAGGGAGCAGGTGTTGCCTTGGCCATAGACGCTTCCGTCATGGTAGCTTCCGGTCTCGGGGTGGCTCTTGTTGTACAGCCTGACATTGGTCATGAAAGTGCCCTCCTCGCTGTTCGTGAGGTCGAATTTCCCGGTCGGCCCCCTGTTGGGCACAGGAAGGTCCTTGGTGACGGAATACTTCTTCTGAACGAACTCAAGATCGTGGTAGTCAACACTTCCCGAGTAGAAATAGGAAGCGCCGTAGACAAGGTTGTAAAGATCTATCACAACCCTGTACTTGGTCTTCACGTCGTAGTCCTCCGCCGGGACAGCCCACACCCACTGGCTATAGAAATTGACGGTCGAGGTCGAGACAAGCGGAGGGTCCGTGATTTTCAGGGATTTCAGGCGAGGAAGATTGTTGATCTCGTAGTCGTAGCCGACCGTGGAGCCTTCGTGCCTGTTGAGCACATCGCAGTCGCTTATTGTGCGGGATGTGCTTGAGGAGATGGAGAATCCCGTGTTTGAAGAGATCATCGGAGACGTGCCGCCGGTGATTCCTCCGCCGATGGAAAAGCTCCAGCCGGTCGTGTAGCTGGTCGAGCCGATGACGGTCTCCGGTGTCGGTGTCTGGACAAAACGTCCTACTGGAGTTCCAGCGGTGTTTAATATGTAGATGTTAGAACTGAGAGACTTGAGATAGAAACCGCATATCCTCGCTTTCACCAAGCCGTGCGTCTTGGTGAAATTCCCCGTGTACATCTTCCCCGACACGACAGAAACGGTGGAGGTCATGAGGTAGTAATCCATGGCCTCCGAGTCACCACTCTTGAATCCGTGCATCGGTGTGACCTTCAACTGCACATCTATGGAAAACTCGCCCTCAAGGTAATCGTGTTTGGAGGCCGCTACGTTGGTTATCTTCTCGCTGACCTTGTCAGAATAGGTCGTGTACAGGCATGACTCCTCCCAGAAAGAGGACGGGTCGAAGTTGCCGGCCACGTTCAGGATGGCGTTGTTGGTCCAGGAGACAAGGCCGTTGAGGCATTCGTCCACCTCCAGACCCTCCGCCGGAGTCCGCACGGCACAGTGGCCGGAGCGTCCCTGCTGGAAAGCCACACAGAGGAAATTCCCCGCCTCCACACCGAGTTGTTCAAGCAGGTTTTTTGACGGATCGCAGACAACCACGACGCGCCCCTTTAGTGTGTCAAGTCCGGAATAGCCGGCCATGTCCGTGACAATCACCTGTGCGTTGTCAGCCGAAGAAGCCGTCTCTTTCAGCCGGCCTTTGACCGCGTCCGCGAAGTCCTTAGAGAGGCCTTCCGAGACCCATGCCGGGAACGCGATCTTCTCGCCGTCGGCGAGTGAGGAAGGCTTGCGGTAGTCGCCTTCAATGATGACCTCGTCACCGTAGTCAGGACTGTCCTTGGAGCAGGAGACAAGCGTAAGCACGAACGCCGGTATGGCCAGATAAAGTAAAAGAGAGTGTTTCATGGTATTACAGTCTGTAAGGCAGTTTGCGGTTGTAGTCCTTGTCCACACAGATAGTCGCCGTCTTCTTTGTGAGATTGTAAACGACTGACCATTGCGTGTTGCTTGTGATGTCTCCTCCCTCGGATTGCAGATCTGTGTGCACGGCATCAAGCAGAGACATGCATTCATCTTCCGTCATCACACGGTTCTTCTTTTCCAATGTCTCGTGGAGCTTGTCGTACCGCTCTTTTCCTCCTCCGACATTCCGCCATCCCTCGGACAGATAGAAATTGGTGACGTGGTCGGTGTCAAGCAGGTTCATCGTCCAATCCTTCGCTGACGGATCACTCAGCGGCGGCACCTCTCCCGTGCGGTAATATTCCACGACAACGCTCTTTCCGCTTGCGTCGGCGATCAGGAAATGATAGTTCGAGTCCGAATTCTCACCGTCCGCGAAAAAATTGTGGGACCGGAAAACCTCCACGGCTTGCTCAACGCTTGTACACCTGTCCAGAGCCAGCCTGATGGCTAATGTCGGGACAATGTCACTCTTCCCGGGGTCATGCTGTACCGCCCCGCCGGTACCTCGAAGAGACAGGACACCTATGAACAGTCCCGCATCATTCATCCCGTCCAGACAGCAGTAGATGGATGCGGTCACAGGGATGGAAAGATCCGTCTTCCCGTCCGACAACGCACCGGCCACATAAGTGTCTTTGTCCAGAAATGGAAGGGCTGAGATGCAGATGGACTCATGCACTCCCTTTGTGACATTGTGTACAAGCACATTGGAAGACGACACAAATCTATAGTCAAAGTTACGTCCCACCAGCACGTCTCCTTCCGGGGACTTGACACAAAAAGCACTGCATCCGAAATCCACGCCACCGTCAGCCTTGCCCAGCGGAACTGTTGTCAGCATCGGCACCACTTTTCCGAGAAGTTGCATGCTGGAACTCGCCCCTCCGCTAGACATGACCTCATCGATGTGGTAGTCCGAACTATATTTCACTGAATATAAATGCCCGTCCGCCAAATTCTTCAATGTGGACACCATAGACTTCTGATCATCATTCCTCAGATAATCGGCAGGGTTTGCGGCGGTTTCGGTTTCTCCCTTATCACAAGAGGACAGAAAGAAAACCGAGACTGAAAGACAAGACACAAGATAGATAAGACGCTTCATCGTTTTGATATTGTTTGAAACATACCCGGAAGCCTCAGGGTGGCTCACCACGCCCAAGGAAGAAATTTGTGAGACAAAAATACTAAATGAAGCACCCGAAGAAAAGACGGCTCCGACGAATTTTGCCGAGCCGTCAAGAAATTGTCGTACGGACAACCTTATTTTGTCAAATCAGCATTTTTTTGCCGAACCGATAAATTGCTTATCCGCCATTTTGTCGGGGTCATACCCTCTCTCTCCTTGAAGGAAGCATTGAAATTGCTCACGGAAAGAAAGCCTGATTTTTCCGCGATTTCGGCGACGGACCTGTCAGGATTCTTCAGCAAGGCGCGTTTTGCATGGTCGATTCTCATTCCGCAGATCCATTCCCGGAAGGTAATCTTGTAGGTCTGATTGATGAAAGCGGAAAGATACGTCCTGTTTGTGTACAGGATTTTGGAAAGATCCGCTATCGTGAGTCCCGGTTTCAGATAGCCTTCCGCCTCCACCCATTCCTGCACAAGACGTTGCATTTCAGGATTGCAGGAGAACGTTTCTGTCACAGGAAGATCCGGTCCCGGGTCACTTTCGATGGCATGTTCGACGGTTTCATAAAAAAGCATGTAGTTCTGGTAACTGACATACAGATAAATGTAGAACGGAACGGAAGACAGCACCCAAACAAAAACAAGATTGTCAGGAAGGAAGGTCAGCACAGAACAACCGATGCCGAAAATGAGCATCCAATATGTCAGTACCGACATCCATCTGACATAGGTCGCGATATGGTCAGAATAGGTGTCATCCATCTTTTTGACGGCACGATGGTAGGCCTTGAGCAGGTGTGAGGCCAGAGAGAAACCATACAGGGCAAGCATCAGGGCTAATGAATATATCAGGCCGGCTTTCAGTGTGCCGTCTTCGGTGAACAAGAGCGCGGAGACGGACAGGATGACATATAAAAGCCATGACAGACAATGTCTCACAATGATCTTCCGTGTGATGTAGGAGCGGTTCAGAAGTGTGTGCAGAGCCGCGACGAACAACCCGTAGCCGAAGAAATACGTTGAGAGATTCATCACAATCGCTGCATTGACATTAACCTGCCTTATGTCAAAGCACAGATGGACGGCATAATTTGCCGCCAGCACCAAAAGCGCCGCCCCCACTAAATACCTTGACCGCAGGTAGTTGGCGAACAGCCTCTTGTCCGGGACCTTCCCGAAGAAGAACCTAAAGACAAAGAACGCCATCAGGGTCAAGGCAATGCATAGGGAGTATCTGTACAGATCGATGTTCATGGTGTCAATGCGATGGAATGCCTTTACTCGATGCAACTGGTGAGACAGGTCATCGAGGCGTCGGGACGGAACTCGATGCCGATGGAGGTGGCGGGGATGAGAACGGTCTCGCCCTGACGGAGGGTCACGACGTGCTCCTGGCCGTCATTCTCATGGTCAACAAGGCTGCCGCCTCCGGCGACGCACATCACGACCACAAAAGAGTCAAGTTTAGAGAGATCCTTGGCGCAAGGCTTGTCCAGGTCGAAGAGCGAGGTGGTGAAGTACTTGCAGCTGACCAGTTTGGTCTCGGTGTCCTTGACGCGGGAATATTCAGTCCTGTAGTCCGGGTAGACATCGTAGTCGATGGCCTCCTTGGCCTGCTCGATGTGCAGTTCGCGGGGCTTTCCGTCAAGACCCAGGCGACCATAGTCATAGATCCTGTAGGTCAGGTCGGATGTCTGCTGGATCTCGGCGACGAAGGCTCCGGCCCCGATGGCGTGGATGCGGCCGGCAGGGAGGAAGAACACATCGCCGGGAGCGATCCTGTAGCTTGCAAGCACGTCGGTGATGGTGTGTTCGTTGACTCTTTGCTCATATTCATCGGGAGTGATCCACTCGGTCAGACCGCTCAGCAGATGGGCTCCTTCGTCGGCTCCGACCACATACCACATCTCGGTCTTGCCTTTCATCCCAGGATGGGTCTTCGCGGCAAGCTCGTCGTTCGGGTGGACCTGGATCGACAGGTCGCTTCTAGCGTCGATAAATTTGATCAGGAGCGGGAACTCCGTACCGGTCTTCTCAAAAACCTTCTTGCCGACGAGTTCAGGACCATATTCATTCATCACATCGGTCAGGCTTTTGCCTGCAAGAGAGCCGTTGGCTATCGTTGAGACATGGCCCGGGACAGCTGAGATCTCCCAACTCTCCCCTATCTTGTGCCGCTTTGTCTTTACGCCCTTGAACGGGGCGATCTTTTCTCCGCCCCACACCATCTCACGGAGATAGGGCTCAAATTTCAGAGGGTACATATTCGTTAAGTTCTTTTTAAACAATTATTTATCCAGCTCTGTCAATGCGAACGCATAGGCTCCGAGCGAGATAGCCTTGCTGGCTCCGATCTTGGAACGCATCACGCCGACGCGCTTCTGAGGGTCGTAAACCACCTCGCGGTCGCTGCCATAGACCTTCAAGGAACGTGCCTCGCCGCGGGCGAACTGATCGAACTCCGCAGGGTCGTCGAGGTTATAGACCTTCATCTGAACCCTGTTCAACTCATCGCCGTTGAGCTGGTGCATCTTGCCGCGCATGGTGCGTAATATTCCTGGCATCAGGTACTTGTAGTTGTTCATCACTCCGCCTCCGATCACGATCAGGCCATCGATCAGGGTAACCGCCGTGGCCATCGCGTCGCCCGCGACCTCGCCCATCTTGTCGAACGCCTTGATCGCGGCTTCCTTGTCGCCAGGCCTCTTGCCCTCGCAGACCTCGGCGAGATCCTTAGGCTCAAGACCGTGGTTCGGATTGCCGGTCAGCTCACCGTAAACTCTCTTCACGGCACGGATCGAGGCACCGTCCTCGACGATGATGTCCGGCATGTCAGGATGCTTGAGGCAGAAAGTCTCCACGCAGGAGTTATCGCCACGGTTAAGCTCACCGTTGATGACAGTACCGATTCCCAGACCTGTGCCGAACGTGTAGCCGATGAGGTTGTGGTAACGCTTCGCGCTGCCGGCCTTCGCAAGCTTTTCATTGACCTCAGGGAGAGCTCCGCCGAGAGCCTCGCCATAGGCGTAAAGGTCGCCGTCATTATTGATATAAACCGGGATTCCAAAAGTGTCCTCAAGGAATGGTCCGAGAGCGACACCGTCACGGAAAGACGGGAAGTTAGGAAGATAACCGCCGATGATTCCGTCCGGGTAATCGGCCGGGCCAGGGAAGCAGAAGCTGATCGCGACAGGTTTCTCCTCTCCAAGTTCCTCTTCGATCTGACGGAATCCCTTGAACATAGTGCCGAGGCAGCGGTCAAGGTTGTCGGCGTTGGACGGAAGTGTGATTGGCTCACAGCAAAACTCACCACCCTTCATCGCGCCGAAGACCATATTGGTGCCGCCGGCGTCAAGGGTCATAACAACTCTGCTGTCATTTCTTATATCAGACATATTCTTGTGTTTTTAATTATTGCCGAACCTCCTTGAATATTCAAAAAATCAAGTCTTTTCGTTGCAAAGATAATCATTATCCGTCTTTCGGGCTCATCGTTTGCAGGGAAAATTTGTACCTTTGCACCAATCCTCTATTCTTCACCGCTTGTGGTGAAAGCAAGTACCTCCCCCGAGGGGAGGGATTTAGGGTAGGGGTAACGTGAATTAATGTGGGTGGGCAATCACCTTCGGACGTGAGATAAGGTAGTTTACAGCGGGTAGTTGCCTACTTGCGAGAATTGAAGTTATCTATGCAGAAAAGAAGAAATCGCCAAGGTGGCGAGAAGGGCGGCAGGAAGAGCCGCGACAAGAAATTCGGTTCCAGACAGAAGAGCAAAAGAGTGCTGGAGGAGGTGACCGGCAAGGTTCAGATGACAAGGGACGGCTATGTCTTCGTGATCATTGAGGGCGAGCCGGATAATGATGTGTTCGTCAAGGCGTCCAAGACTCGCGGCGCGTTGAACGGAGACATCGTAAGATGTGCGGTCACAAGTGAGAGAAAGGAAGCTTCATCCGATGCGGCCAAAGGCGGACGCAAGGACGCGGCCAGACGCCGTGAGGGAGAGATCATAGAGATTGTAGAGCGCAGCCACAAGCCGTTCGTCGGCGTGCTCCACATTGTCGGCCGGCAGGCTTGGGTGCTGATGCAGTCAAGGAATATGCCGTACGACATCAGCATAGATTTCAACACCCTGCCGGAAGGTGCCAAGAGAGGAATGAAGGTGGCGGCGCTGATAGACGGCTGGGACAAGGGTGAGCCGACCCCTAAGGGTCACATCGTGGATGTGCTCGGAATGCCGGGCGAGAACGACACCGAGATGCACGCCATCCTCGCTGAATATGCCCTGCCATACAGGTTCGAGCCGGAGGTCGAGAACGCGGCGGATCAGATTTCGGACCAGATCACAGAGAAAGATCTCAAGGGACGTCGGGATTTCCGTAACACTCTGACATTCACCATCGACCCTACGGACGCGAAAGACTTCGACGATGCTTTGTCATTCAAGAAACTGGACAACGGCAACTACGAGATCGGAGTCCACATCGCCGACGTGTCCTACTATGTGCTTCCGGGAACGATCGTGGACAAGGAGGCACAGGAGCGCGGCACGTCAGTCTATCTGGTTGACAGGACAGTCCCGATGCTTCCGGAGAAACTTTGCAATAAACTCTGCTCCCTACGCCCGCACGAGGAAAAGCTGACATTCTCGGTGGTTGTGGAGATGACGCCGCGCGGAAAAATCGAGAACCGTTGGTTCGGCCGCACGGCGATCTGTTCTGACTACCGTTTCGACTACGACGGAGCTCAGCAGATCATCGAGAGCGATGGTAAGGAGCCTGCGGATCCGGCCATCGGTCAGGATGTCAGGGAGGCCATCGTGACGCTCAACAAGCTGGCATTGACACTCCGCAAGCGTCGTTTCGCTTCAGGAGCCATCAGTTTCGAGCGTCCGGAGATGAAAGTCGAGGTGGATGCGACCGGAAAGCCGATCAGGGTTTACGAGAAAATCACCAAGGAGGCCAACTGGCTGATCGAGGAGTTCATGCTTCTTGCGAACCGTTCCGTGGCCGAGTTCATCGCCACTTCCGGCAGGATGGACGGCAAGGCAGACAAGAAGGCCAAGACCTTTGTCTACCGTGTACACGGCGAGCCTAACACGGAGAAGATCGCGAGCCTCGGCCAGTTCGTCAGCAACTTCGGCTTCAAGTTCGGGCCGAGCGGCAACGGACGGGAGATCGCCAAATCCTTGAACACCTTGCTTGCCGAGGCAAAGGGCACACCTGAATGCGACGCCTTCCAGATGATAGCCCTGCGCTCGATGGCAAAGGCGATCTACACCACCGACAACATCGGCCACTACGGCCTCGCGTTCAAGTTCTACACGCATTTCACTTCCCCTATCCGCCGCTATCCTGACACAATGGTACACAGGCTGTTGGCCCTCTACCTCGACAATGCCGAGAGTCAGAACAAGGACTATTACGAAGCCCAGTGCCAGCATGCTTCCGAGCGCGAGCAGATAGCGGCGAACGCCGAACGCGACAGCATCAAGTACAAGATGATCGAGTTCATGCAGGACAAGATAGGCAATGAATATGAAGGCTCGATCTCCGGCCTCACCGAATGGGGTATGTACGTGGAGATCAAGCCTACCATGATCGAAGGCATGGTCGCCCTGCGCGATGTGAAGTCCGACTTCTTCGAGTTCGACGAGCAGAACTACCTCATCCGTGGCCGCCGCACCGGCAAGGTCTTCCGACTGGGTGACGCGGTCAAGATCCGTGTGAAGGCCGCCAATCTGGAGCAGAGGCTTCTGGACTACGAACTGGTTGACGCCACCACAGACAATGGCTCCTCCAATGATGGTTCTGGCAACGGTTCCAACCATGGCTCCAGCCACCGTTCCGGTAAGGGTTCAGGTAAGGGTTCCGGCAATGGGTCTGGCAAGGGTTCCGACAACGGTTCCGGTAGCGGTTCCGATGACGGCAAAGGCAAGAAAAAGCCTTTCTACGCCTCCGTCGCCCACAACGATGACCAGCCTAAGCGCAAGTCATCCAAGGACAAAGGCCGTCCCCGCAAGAAGTTCGGCCCCAAGCCATAGTGAAACGAAAAGAAGAAAGCCAAATAATTCTTTGGTTTAGTACATAGCAATCTCAAAATGTGGCCGTCACGTGCGGCCACATTTTTTTGTCCAGTGTACGCCCTGTTGGCCGGATAAAATGTAGAAATCATACACTTTGTCCGGCCAAATCGCGATCACCGGACGAACAGCGCTAAGGAAGCAGGTGACGGTGAGAATCTTACAAAAGGCTTTCAGCCACATAACGAGTCTGTCGCGGCAAAAGCCAGATCGGGCTGTTCTTATTTCGGGTGCAGAAGAGGATGCTTTGCACCCGACATGACTACCTTATTGGTTTTGGGGTGCGAAAAGCCGCTTCTCGCACCCGATACGGTAATTCGAGCTATTTCCCCGAACCTTGCCATTCAGCCCATAATATAAAAGGACGAGCCTATAACACAGAGAGTGACCGCATGGGAAATAATGTCATTGACAAACAAATCACGGCCAAGAGGCAATCCCACATAATCGCCTGAATATAAAGACTATAACATGTAAATAGTCAACGTATCTATAGTAATGTTGAAAAAATAAGTTGCGTCAATCGATAAAATTGAATCACCCTGAACATCTATATATTGCAAATTTAAAATGATGCAGGTTATTTTTTACATTTCACATAATAGCCTCAAAAAAAGTGAAATTTTTATCTGACGATTGTGGTTGCCTCTCTTATCATTAATGGGGTTGTCTCTATCTTTTGCAATTGGCGGGAACGGTCAGGGCTGTCTGATGGCCATACAGTATAGATGGATGTCCCTTAGGAGGGGTTATCACATCAGGTAAGGAACGGTTGAGAGTGCCATAAGCGCTTACAGGGCCGATGACCGTTTCCGTCAATTGCAAACACCTGAGATGCGCACCGAATACACCTTTGCAGGCAAACACCTGAGATGCACCCTGAAAATACCCTTGCAGGCAAACACCTGAGATGCGCACCGAATACACCATTGCAGACAAACACCTGAGATGCGCACCGAATACACCATTGCAGGCAAACACCCGAGATGCGCCCTGAAAACACCATTGCAGGCAAACACCTGAGATGCGCCCTGAAAATACCCTTGCAGACACTTGTGGTGGGGGAGACTGTCTTAAAAGTAAAAGTACCCCATGAGAGGATTGAAAATCCGTTGTCGCCCCTGTAGTGGGGTACAGACTTTTCTGCTCTCGCCGAGACTTTTCAGACAGTCTGGGGGGGGGTCACATAAAAGAGAAAAGCCCGGTCCATCGTAAAGACAGACCTGGCATTTTTCCCTTGTTATATGAATCACAAAGGGGAGACGCAATTCCTTGCGTCTCTTCTCTTCGTGGTCCCAGTAGGGCATGATCCTACGACCCCCTGATTATGAGTCAGATGCTCTAACCAACTGAGCTATGGGACCGATTCCCGACCTTGATGGCCGGGCATATTGCTTGAACGGATGCGGCCTCTGAGACCGCTCCGTCCTCAATCTGAATTATCAGACTTTGATCTCAACCTCAACGCCGGAAGGAAGCTCGAGCTTCATGAGAGCATCAACGGTCTTTGCATTGCTGTCGTCGATGTCCAGAAGCCTGCTGTAGGCGCTAAGCTCAAACTGCTCGCGGGACTTCTTGTTGACGAAAGTCGAGCGATTGACAGTGAAGATCTTCTTGTTGGTAGGAAGCGGAATAGGACCGTTCACCTTAGCACCAGTAGCCTTCACGGTGTCCACGATCTTAGCGGCTGACTTGTCAACCAGCATGTGATCGAATGATTTGAGTTTTATTCTGATTTTTTGACTCATATCAAAAATACTTAATTACGATTTAACACTTACTCGTCATCATCAGAGAGCTTGTAGCCGCTCTTCTCGATAACGTCCTTGGCCAGGTTGGCAGGAACCTCAGCGTAGTGGTCGAAAGTCATCGTGCTGGTCGCGCGGCCGGATGAGAGGGTTCTGAGAACTGTCACATAACCGAACTGCTCGGCGAGCGGAACGAAGGCCCTTACGATTCTCGCACCGTTGGCGGTGGAGTCCATAGCCTGGATCTGGCCGCGACGACGGTTGAGGTCACCCACGATGTCACCCATGTAGTCCTCTGGAGTAACAACCTCAAGGGACATGATAGGCTCGAGGAGAACAGGCTTAGCCTTCGGGCAGGCGTGGCGGAATGCCAGACGGCCGGCCATTTCGAATGAAAGCTGGTCTGAATCGACTGGGTGGTAAGAACCATCAAGCACGGTAACCTTCAGAGACTGAACCTCGTAACCAGCGAGAACACCGTTGGCCATAGCGGCCTTGAAGCCCTTCTCGATGCAAGGGATGAATTCCTTAGGAATATTACCACCCTTGACCTGATTGTCGAACTGAAGTCCGGTAACGCCTTCATCGGCAGGTCCGATCTCGACGATGATGTCGGCGAACTTACCACGACCACCGGTCTGCTTCTTGAAGACCTCACGGTGCTGTACTGTAGCGGTGATGGCCTCTTTGTAGTTAACCTGCGGAGCGCCCTGATTGATCTCGACACCGAACTCACGACGGAGACGGTCCACGATGATGTCAAGGTGAAGCTCACCCATTCCGCTGATGACTGTCTGGCCGGTCTCGTGGTCTGACCTTACGGTGAACGTAGGGTCCTCCTCAGCGAGCTTGCCGAGAGCGATGCCGAGCTTGTCCAGGTCGCCCTGGGTCTTAGGCTCGACAGCGATACCGATAACAGGATCAGGGAATTCCATCGATTCGAGCACAATCTGATGATCCTCGTTGCAGATGGTGTCTCCTGTACGGAGATCCTTGAATCCGACAGCGGCGCAGATGTCTCCGGCCTCGACGAACTCGATAGGGTTCTGATGGTTGGAGTGCATCTGGTACAGACGCGCGATTCTTTCCTTCTTTCCGGTGCGGACGTTATAGACATAAGTACCGGCGTCAACGCGTCCTGAATATACCCTCATGAAGGCGAGACGGCCGACGAACGGATCCGTGGCGATCTTGAACACGAGAGCGCAGAACGGCTGGGCTGCGTCAGGGAGAAGATCCTCTTCCTCACCGGTCTTAGGATCGGTACCTTTCACAACACCCTTGTCAAGCGGAGAAGGAAGGTAACGCATCACAGCGTCAAGGAGGAACTGCACACCCTTGTTCTTGAAAGAGGAACCGCAGCATGCTGGAACGATCTGCATAGAGATCGTACCCTTGCGAAGGGCGGCGATGATCTCCTCCTCGGTGAGGGAGTCAGGATTCTCGAAATACTTCTCCATGAGAGCCTCGTCGCATTCGGCGGCAGCCTCGACGAGCTTGTCTCTCCATTTCTCGACTTCTCCGGCCATGTCCTCCGGAACGTCCTTTATTTCATAGTTGACCAGTTCCTCACCGGAGTCATAGTAATATGCCTTGCGGGAAACGAGGTCGATGATGCCCTTGAACTTGTCCTCAGCTCCGATAGGGAGACAAATAGGAACAGCCTTGGCACCGAGTTTGGTGTAGATTTCCTCAACGCAAGCGAGGAAGTCAGCGCCGACACGGTCCATCTTGTTCACGTACGCGATCTTCGGAACGCCGTACTTGTCCGCCTGACGCCAAACAGTCTCTGACTGAGGCTGAACGCGTCCGACAGCGCAGAAAGTAGCGACAGTTCCGTCGAGCACACGGAGCGAACGCTCCACCTCAACGGTGAAGTCGACATGACCCGGAGTGTCGATCAGGTTGATCTGATAAACGTGACCGTTGTAGTGCCAGAACGCTGTGGTGGCGGCGGAAGTGATGGTGATACCTCTCTCCTGCTCCTGAACCATCCAGTCCATTGTGGCAGCCCCTTCATGTACCTCACCGATCTTGTGAGTCTTTCCGGTGTAGTACAGAATACGCTCGGATGTGGTCGTCTTTCCGGCATCGATGTGGGCCATGATGCCGATGTTTCTTGTGTAAGTAAGATCTCTTTTAGCAGCCATCTGCGAATAAAATTAGAAACGGAAGTGGGCGAATGCCTTGTTGGCCTCAGCCATCTTGTGCATATCCTCTTTTCTCTTGAATGCACCACCTTCGTTATTGTAGGCGGCAACGATCTCTGCACAAAGTTTTTCTGCCATTGAGTGGCCGGAACGCTTGCGGGCGAAGTTGATCATATTCTTCATCGACAGCGAGACTTTCCTTTCCGGACGCAACTCAGTAGGCACCTGGAAGTTTGCACCTCCTACACGACGTGACTTCACCTCGATCTGAGGGGTAACGTTTTCGAGTGCCTTCCTCCAGATATCCAGAGGAGCCTTGTCAGAATCCTTCATCTTCTCGCCTACCATGTCAATGGCATCGTAAAAAATAGAATACGCGATACTCTTCTTCCCCTGCAACATAAGATTGTTCACGAAGCGGGTAACCTCGACATCGTGAAACTTAGGATCAGGAAGTAGAATCCTCTTTTTAGGCTTCGATTTTCTCATTGTGAGTAAAAATTAAAGGTGATAAAGATTAATGAAACGGACTACTTCTTAGCGGTCTTCTTCGGTCTCTTGGCTCCGTAGAGGGAACGGGACTGTGTCCTTCCTTCCACGCCAGCGGTGTCCAAAGCTCCTCTAAGGATGTGGTAACGCACACCAGGGAGATCCTTCACACGACCTCCGCGGACCAGCACAATGCTGTGCTCCTGAAGGTTGTGTCCCTCGCCCGGAATGTAGGCATTGACCTCTTTGGAGTTGGTAAGGCGTACCCTGGCGACCTTTCTCATCGCTGAGTTAGGCTTCTTAGGGGTCGTCGTGTAAACACGAAGACATACGCCCCTCTTCTGAGGACATGCGTCCAGCGCGCGTGACTTGCTCTGAGCGACAATGCTCACGCGTCCTTTGCGAACTAATTGTTGAATTGTAGGCATAAATGATTGTAAATCTAATATTTATGTTTCCCCCAAACATTTGGGGCTGCAAATTTACGGATAATTCTTCAATTTACAAAGCGGAATGCGAACAGATTCACCATTTTTCAGATGGTGAGAATCCGTAGGTCCGGAATGGTGCGGTAGCCTTGTCAGGTGGTCTTCCGGTAGCTCAGGACAGCCCAGGTGGTCGTGAACGCGCCCAGACCGGCAAGGCTCAGCAAGTCCGGCCACGTGTCCGCCAGCGTGCAGCCCTTCAGGACGATCGAGCGCATCGCGTCGGCGAAGTAGCGCAGCGGATTGGCATAGGTGATCGCCCGCGCCCATCCCGGCATCGACTGGATGGGTGTGAATATTCCGCTCATCAGCATGAACACCATACTGAAGAACCAGATGACGAACATGGCCTGGCGGGCATTGTCGCTGTAGTTGGAGATCAGCAGACCGAAAGAAGCCATGACCACGATGTGGGCGAATGTGAAGATCACCATGTCCAGCAGGCTTCCCCGGCAGCCATAGCCGAACACGGCATACGACAGGCCAAGACAGGAGAAGACCATGAAGAACGCCACGGCCACATAAGGGATCATCTTGCAGAGGATGAAGGCGGTCTTGCTCACCGGGGTCACGTTGATCTGCTCGATGGTGCCGCGTTCCTTCTCCGAGACGATGTTCAAGGCAGGAAGGAAGCCGCACATCATCGTGATGGCGATCACGATAAGCGCCGGGATCATGAAAGTCTTGTAGTCCAGGGACGGGTTGTAGAGATAGCTTTCCCGGGTGTCGAAACGGGTTCCGGCTGCACCGCCCTGGGATTCCGCCCCCGAAACCGAGGCGACATATTCAGTGACAAAGGCGTTGAGGTACTGGGAGCCGATGCTTCCCCTGGTGCCGTTGACGGTGTTGACCTTGATCCCGACGGGAAGCGGGTCGTCGGTGCTTCTGTCCGACTCAAGGTAGCGGGCGAATCCGGAGGAGATGGTCAGAATGGCGTCAGCGCCGCCGCGGTCCATGACAGCCTGCGCGTCTGACGGAGACTCGGTCACCTCCCGGATCTTGAAATAGCCGGACGAGGCGCATTTCTCCGTAAGCAAGGCAGACTGGTCAGACTGGTCGCTGTCCACGATCACCAGACTCAGGTTCCTCACCTCCATGTTCGCCGCGAAAGGAAAGACCAGAAAACAGAGAACCATCCTCGGCATTCCAGGATCCCTTAGGAATTGCTTGAACTCCTTCTTCAACAGACACTTCCAAACTTTCATCTCACAACCTTGTCTTGAAATTCTTGATACTTACCACCAACAGAAAGACCATCATGCCGGTCAGGACGGCGAACTCCTTGGCGACCGCCTCAAGGCCGGCTCCCTGGATCATTATCTTCTTCACCATGATGATGAACCACTTGGCAGGGATGATGTCGGAGAGCATCTGAAGAGCGACCGGCATGCTCTCGCACGGGAATATGATGCCGGACAGCATCATGGTCGGCATTGTCAGTCCCATACCGCACAGCAGCATCGCCGTCTGCTGTGTCTTGGAAATGACCGACACAAGCAGTCCGAGTCCCAGTGACGAACCGACGAAAACAAGCGACACCAGGGACAGTAGTGTCAGGCTGCCATGGATCGGCACCCCCATGACAAAGTGGGCCAGAAGCAGGACGCTGACGAAATTGACGACCGACAGGGCAAGGTACGGAATCATCTTGGAAAGGATTATCCAGAACGGCTTGACCGGAGACACAAGGAGCAGCTCAAGCGTGCCGGTCTCCTTCTCCTTCACGATGGACACCGCCGTCATCATCGAGCAGATCAGCATCAGGATCAAGCCCATGACTCCCGGCACGAAATTGTAGGACGAGTTCATGGCCGGATTGTACATCAGCTGGACATTCGGCCTCATCGAAGCCTTAGGCTTCCCGGCAAGACTCTCAGACAATGCCAGTTCCTCGCTTTGAAGCACTCCCTTGATGTAGCTGGTGACCACCTGGGCGGTGTTCGGGTCGGAGCCGTCGCTCACGATGCGGACGCAGGCCTTACCTTCCGAGCCGGCCTTGCCGTCAAAGTCCGTCCCGAAGCAGAGCGCCGCGGCAGCCTTGCCTTTGCGGATCCTGTCCCGGGCCGGAGCGAAAGATCCGTGGATCTCGCCGACGGCGAGGTACTTGTTGCCCTCGATCCTGCTTATGACACTGCGTGCCAAAGGGTCACAGGCATCCCCGACCACATCGACGACGGCGTTGCTGACATCCGTGCTTATCGCGAAGCCGAACAGGATGATCTGCACAACCGGCATCACCAGAACGATCAGGGTGGTCCGGAGATCCCTGAATATGTGTCTGAACTCTTTCTGTATGAACGCTATTATCTCTCTCATGCCTCTCTCTCGGCCTTTCCGGCGATTTTTGTGAACACCTCATCCATGTCCTTGGCCCCGTAACGCTCCTTCAGGGCTGCCGGGGAATCCAGCGCCTCGATGCGCCCGTCCACCATCACGGAGACTCTGTCACAGTATTCAGCCTCATCCATGTAGTGCGTCGTGACAAAGACGGTGACACCCTTGGAGGCTGCCTTGTAGATCATTTCCCAGAAGTTCCTTCTCGTCACGGGATCCACACCGCCCGTCGGCTCGTCAAGAAACACGATCTCGGGATCATGCACCATCGCTATGCTGAAAGCGAGCTTCTGCTTCCATCCGAGCGGCATGTCCCTAACGAAGGAGTTACGGACATTCTCCATCGACAGAGCCTTCAGCATCTGGTCTGTCTTCTGAGCGATCCGCTTGTCGTCAAGCCCATAGATGCCAGCGAAAAGCTCGATGTTCTCCCACACCTTCAGGTCGGGATAGAGGGAGAACTTCTGGCTCATGTAGCCGATGTGCCGCTTGATCTTCTCCTGCTCGTTGACGATGCTGTACCCCGCGACATCGCCCTGTCCGGATGTCGGACGGCTCAATCCGCAGAGAATGCGCATCGCCGTGGTCTTGCCGGCGCCGTTCGCACCCAGAAAACCGAATATCTCCCCCTTGCACACTTCAAAGGAGATGTCATCCACCGCGGTGAAATCCCCGAACTTTTTGACCAGATGGGAGATGCACACAGTCTTTATGTCCTTGTCCATAACGTCAGGCAATTTAGGAATATTCAAAATAAACTTCCTGTCAAACGCATTATTCCGCACCGGAGGAGCCTTCCGTGGCGGAAGAGGAAAGCCTGATGAAGCAGTCCTCGATCCCCGGAGTCATCCTCCGCACGTCGCAACCTTCGATTCCGGCACTCCGAAGAGCCTCGGCGAGTCCGGTCTCATCCGGCCCGTCGTCGGTGACAGACACGTGGCACGCGCTGCCGAACGAACTGCAATCCAGCACTCCCCTCACACCGCGCAGAGCGCCGAGCGTCTGGAACATGTTGCCGCCGCTCACTGAATATATCCGGTTCGGGAATCGGGAAATGATCTCCGCCGGACTGCCGAGTCCGATGACACTGCCGTCAAGAATCATGGCGATGCGGTCACAAAGACTGGCCTCGTCCATGTAAGGAGTCGAGACCACTATCGTCACGCCACTGTCCTTGATCTTTTTGAGCATCGCCCAGAACTCCTTGCGGCTCACGGCGTCGACACCGGTGGTCGGCTCGTCAAGGAACAGCACCTCGGGATTGTGGACAAGGGCGCAGCAAAGCGCCAGCTTCTGCTTCATTCCTCCGGAAAGAGCGCTCGCCTTGCGGTCCTTGAACATCTCGATCTGTGAATATATTCCCTTGATGGTCTCGTAGTTCTCCTCGATGGTCGTACCGAACATCGTGGCGTGGAACTTCAGGTTCTCCTCGACGGTAAGATCCTGATACAAGGCAAAATGCCCTGGCATATAGCCGATCCTTCCCCTTATCTCGCGATAGTCACGCACCACGTCCAGCCCGATCACCGTCGCGGAACCGGAGTCAGGGAGGGTCAGGGTGGTCAGGATCCTGAACAGGGTGGTCTTCCCCGCTCCGTCAGGGCCGATGAGGCCGAACAACTCACCTTTCCGGATGTTGAAGCTTATGTCCCTCAAGGCTTTGACCGACTTGTAGGACTTGCTTACATCTTTAATCTCTATCGCAGTGTCTCTGTCCATGGCTACCTCCTCACATAGGCGTACATTCCAAGACGAAGGGTTCCGTCATTCGGCACGGCCACTTTGACGGCATAGACCAGATCCGCCCGCTCGTCACGGGTCTGGATGTTCTTAGGGGTGAACTCCGACTGTTCGGAGATCCAGATCACACGTCCCTGGATGCGTTTCGGAGAAGCGCTCCCGTCATCCGGAATCACGGTCACCGTGTCGTTCAGCTTCAAGCCGGACAGCTGCGCCGAGGAGAAATACGCCCTGACGTACATTTGGTCCAGGTCGGCGACCTTGAAGAGCGGCTTGCCGAGGGTGACGAACTCACCGGTCTCGGCGTAGCGTGTCAGCACAGTCCCGGAGACCGGAGCGACGATGCGGCATTTCGCAAGCTGATCCTCAAGCCTGGCGAGCTGGATCTCATAGCCCTGGACCTCGGATCTCACGGAAGCGTTGCCACGCTCCCAGCTCTGGGTCTGTGCGGCGATCTGCGCCTTGAGGACGGCGATCTTGTCCGTGAGGTCATCCACCTGCTTGCGGGTGGTGGCGTTGCCTTCCAACAGTTTGTAGTACCTTTCGTACTCATTCTGAAGGTTTTCCAGCTGGCTGAGGTTCGGCTGGCCTTGCTTCTTGATGTCCACCAGCCTGGACGACGATCCGGCGATGCGCTCGCGCAGCTCCATTATCTGAAGGTAGGTCTGGACAGAGTCCAAGGCTCCGAGGAGCTGCCCCGCCGTCACCTCCTCGCCTTCCTCCACTGCCATGGACAGGACACGTCCGGCATTCTCGGCGGACACGGTCACCTGAGTGGCGTCAACCTGACCGCATGCGTCATATTCAATGTTCTTTCCACATCCGGCGGCGACCAGGGCCAACGCCGCGAAAACAAGTCCGCTTTTCATATTCATAATCATTGTCATGTTCTTTGTCATTGTACTCCAAGTGTTTGCCTCAGGTCAAGCAAGTCCATGATGTAGGTCACCTTGTGGACATTGTAGCTAAGGCGCGCCTTGAACTCCTCGTCCAGCAGGGAAAGGTAGTCGTTGACCGCGATCACACCCTCCTTGTACTGCCTCTCGCCCGTCTCCCTGATGCTGCCGCGGAGGGAGATTATCTCCTCGTCACGCCTGAGGACATCCTCGTCCTTCTCCACCTGGCTCCGTTTCTGGACAGCCTCCATCGAGGTGTTAAGCATGAAGGACTCGCGTGTCAGCTCAAGCCTGCGAAGATCCGAGTCCGACTTGCGCCGGTCGTTCCTGAGTGTGTAGAGCGCTCCGAAATCCCACTGGAGCCTGACACCGGCCACGAAGTACGGATCGAAACTGCCGGAGAGCATGTTCAGTCCCGGACGGCCGTAGCCTGCCTGCAGGTTGAGGTTCACACGCGGCCACAAAGAAGTGTTGAGCTGATCCTTCTGCGCCTGCAGCTGCACCGCCTGGGCATCATAGAGGGCAAGCTCCGGACGCTTGATCTCCATCGCCAGGTTGCTTTCCGGCTCCGGCTCGACAAGGGTCAGCCCCGTCATGTCCTGCCCGGTAAGCAGACCCAGCATCCGCAGATAGGCCTTCCGGTCCGCCTCCAGGGCGGCCTGCTGCTGCTCGCAGGTAAGGATGTTCACCCGGATCTGGTCGAGATCCGATGGCCCGGCCATGCCGCCGTCCACCAATGTCTGTACCTCTTTCTGATTGCGGGAGAGGTTGGACACCAGCACGTTGTTCAGTTCTATCTGCTTGTCCAGCAAGATGATGCCAAGGTAGATCGACTGCACCTTCGAACGGATGGAGTACATGTTGACATCCAATTGCCTACGCTTTACCTCGGCTCCCGCCTTGATCTGACGGCCTTTGGCCGCGGTCGCTCCTCCGTCCCAGATCTGCTGGGTGAGGTCGGCGGTCACTCCGTACTGGTCATGCGGAATGTCAAACTCGAAGCCCGGCATGTCAAAAGGCATCTCGACCACATCGGACTGCCAGGTCGCCTTGGCGGAAATGTTCAGCCGCGGCACCCAGGCAAGCGAGGCGTTCTTAAGATCATAACCCTGACAGGCGTCGATCAGCCCCTTCTCCTTGATCTGAGGATAGTTCTCGTAGGCCATCCTGACACATTGGTCAAGAGTGGTCTGTGAATACGCCTGTACGCAGACCAGCAACGCCAGAGCGAGTGTTTTCCATTTTAACTTCTTCATATTCATAGGATTGTCACATTATCACTTGAACAGGCGGCAGACAATCAGTTCCACAGCTTCCTTTTTGCGCGCCTCCAGGTACTCCGCCCTGCGAGTGCCTTCCACTCCCAGCACATTGCTGACAAGAGGATCAAAGAAGAACGGAGCCGCACACACACTCACGATGTCGCCGATCAGTTCCTCGAACGTGATGTTCCGGATCCTCCCGTTCACGACTTCCGACTCCGTTCTTTTCCTGTGGTTGTCCAAGGCGGAGGACATGTAGCTTCCGATCTTCGACACGTAACTTTCCATCAGGTCAGGGCGCTCCTTCGCGACCTCAAGCAGCAGCGACAGCTGTCCGCTGTGGGCGCTGAAGAAGTCGAAGCAGATCTCCGTCGTCTTCCTGATAAGGTCGGGCTGGAATATGTCCGTCACCATTATCGACTTGAGACTCTGCAGGATCTCCTCCAAATAGGTATCAAAAACCTTTAGGAATATCTGATCCTTCGTCCTGAAATAGTAGTGCAGCATGGCATGGGTGACACCGGCCTGCGCCGCTATCAGCGTCGTGGTGGCGCCTTTGAATCCTTTCTCGGCGAACAGTTTCTCCGCCGCCTTCAGGATGTCCTGTTCCTTGTTTTCTTTTTTCGACATTGCCTTTGGATTAACAATATTGTTTAACACGACTGTTAACACAGCAAAGATAGTGTTGTTTCTCAAACAATCAAAGATATTCCTGAAATATTTTCAAAAACGTTGCAATTCTCAAAAAATGGCTATCTTTACCTTATGAATAAGAGAAAGCACATCATCACCATCGCCGCCGTCCTGGCGGCTGTTTCTATGAATATGACCGCTCAGCCGGCCCAAAGAACCCTCTGGAACGACGGATGGACGTTCACCAAGGACGGGGAAAGCCGTGTCCTTGACCTGCCTCATGACTGGGGTGTGGACGGGCCATTCGTGCAGGAGTACCCCGGGGAGACCGGAAAACTGGCCTGGTGGGGCAAGGCGGAATATTCAAAGATTCTTTCCGTGACGGCGAAAGACCTGAGGTCGGGAAAGCGGTTTCTCCTCGATTTCGGCGGAGCGATGTCCTATGCCAAGGTCTTCTGCAACGGGAAGGCCGTCACCGAATGGCCGTACGGGTACGCCTCGTTCCGCGCGGATCTGACTCCGTTCGTCAAGGAGGGGGACAATCTGGTCAAGGTCACGCTGGACAATCCCGGGGAGTCCAGCAGATGGTATCCCGGAGGAGGAATCTACCGGAACGTGTACCTGACGAAGGCCGGCCCCGCCGGCGTGGCGCAGTGGGGGACGTTCGTCTCGACGAAAGGAAATGATGTCAGCATCGGGATCACGCTCCGCAACGCCGGGAAGGCCGTGGGAGGAACAGTGCGCACGGAGATCGTCAGGGTCATCAATCCGGGTTCTTCGGTCACCGGGCCGGTCGAGGTGATCGTGGACGGCAAAACGAGGAAAGCCATAGTGACCAAACTGGACGCTGTCACGGACGGCGGCGAGGTCATCCAAAAGTTCAAACTGAAAGACGCGCGGTTCTGGAGTCCAGAGACCCCTGAACTCTACCAAGCCGTCACCACCGTCACCACAAGAGGCGGAGGGAAGGACGTTTACCTGACCACATTCGGACTCAGAGACCTGGAGTACAAGGCCGACGGGCTGTACGTCAACGGGCAGAGGACATTCATCAAGGGAGTCTGCCTGCACCACGACGCCGGGGCGCTCGGAGCCGCCTGGAACGAGACGGCGTGGGTGAGAAGGCTGAATATGCTCAGACAAATGGGCTGCAACGCCATCCGCACATCCCACAATCCTCCGGCGCCGGAACTCCTCGACCTCTGCGACCGGATGGGATTCCTCGTGATGGACGAGCTGACAGACACTTGGACAATCCCGAAGAAAGAGAACGGCTACGCCAGACTGTTCGATGAGTGGGCGGACAAAGACCTGAAGGCCATGATCCACAGGGACCGCAACCATCCGTCAGTCATCATCTGGAGCATCGGCAACGAGACCGGTGAGCAAGGCTATCCGGAGAAATACGGGATCGCCTACCACCTCACGGAAGTGTGTCATAATGAGGATTCCACAAGACTTACAAGCTTCGGCAGCGACAATCCGTGGGCCAGCGGACAGGATTTCCGCAACACGATGGACATCTACGGATTCAACTACAAACCGCATCTCTACGGCAAGTTCCACGCGGCCAATCCGGGCAAACCGTTCCTCGGAAGCGAGACCGCATCGACCGTCAGCTCAAGAGGTGTGTACATATTCCCGCCAAGCGACAAGGAAGATGGCGCCTTGGACAATTTCCAGGTGTGTTCGTTCGACATGTTCACCGTTCCGTGGGGGCAGCTGCCTGACCAGGAGTGGGCGGAGGAGGACAGGAACCCTTCCTGCCTCGGAGAGTTCGTCTGGACCGGATTCGACTATCTCGGCGAGCCGACACCTTTCAACGCCGACCTCACAATCCTGACAAACTTCCACGACGAGGAGGCCAAGGCCAGGGCAGAGAAGGAGCTGAAGGAGAAAGGAGCGATCGCGACTCCTTCCAGAAGCTCGTACTTCGGAATCATCGACCTCGCCGGCTTTCCGAAGGACAGGTACTGGCTCTACAAGTCCCGCTGGTCGTCAGAACCCGTCCTGCACCTGATCCCGCACTGGAACTGGCCGGGACGCGAGGGGAAGATCACTCCGGTGCAGGCCTACACGAACTGCGCCGAGGCGGAACTCTTCGTCAACGGGAAGTCCTACGGCAGAAAGGCCAAGGGAGCCAACGAGTATCGCTTCCTTTGGGACAACGTGGTCTATGAGTCTGGCACCATGAGGGTTGTCGGCAAGACCGAGGACGGGAAGACCATCGAGAGCGCCGTCGCCACAAGCGGAAGCCCGGCGAAGATCCTGATGGCTCGTGAATATGGCAGCGGACCTTCAACGGAGTTCGGCGGCGACTGCGCTCCGGCACGTTCACGGACATATTCATCGGAAGACATTGTCTTCGTGGACGTAAAGGTCGCGGACAGGGACGGGAATATGGTACCGACAGCGTCCGACAGGCTGAGGTTCAGCGTCTCCGGCCCGGGTGAGATCGTGGCCGTGGACGCCGGCGACGCGACCTGCCACACGCCGTTCCGCTCCGATGAGATCAAGGCTTTCGGCGGCCTGGCGAGCGTCATCGTAAGGCGCACGGGCACCGGAACCGTCATCCTGAGAGCCGAGAGCGAGGGACTTGAGGCGGGAGAGACAGAATTGTGACTGATCAAACATATTCATTAATATTTATGAGGAAAAATTTCGTACTTGCCTGCGCGGCGCTGCTCCTTTGCGCGCCGGGTTTCGCGCAGACGCAGAAAGCCAACTACGCCCTCGCCGAGAGATTCTCGGCCAAGAGGGTAAATCAGATGGTGTTCTCCACGCAGATCACCCCTAACTGGTTCAGGGACAGCGACAAGTTCTGGTACAGTTGGAGGACTCCGCAGGGAACCCGCTACTACATTGTGGATCCTGCCAAGGGCACCAGGACCGAGGTGTTCGACATGGACAGGCTCGCGATGCAGGTGACCGAGTTCGTCCGCTACCCGTTCGAGGCCAAGCATCTTCCTATCAGGGATTTGAGGTTGAAGGATGACAAAGAGTTCACTTTCAGCATCATCTCCGGCCTCAAGAACGACAGGGACACGACCTGTTTCCGCTACGAGATCGCCACCGCCAGGCTTGACACCGTGGCCAAGGAGAAGGACAAGTACCCTCGCTGGGCCTCCGTCGCCCCTAACGGTGAGTTCGGAGTCTTCGCCAAGGGTTCCAACCTTTGGGTGATGGACTCCACAAGCCTTCGCAAGGCGGCCAAGGACGAGAAGGACAGTACCATCGTGGAGCATCGTCTGACCACGGACGGCATCCGCCAGTTCGGCTACGGCTACGGCAACTACTCCGGCGACACCGAGGCCGACTCCACCAAGAGGCACTATCCGGGCGAGCTTGTCTGGTCTCCGGACTCGAAACGTTTCGCCACGATGAAGTGGGACGTGAGGAAACTGGACGACCTTTGGGTGATCAATTCCGTCAGCGGCAAACGTCCGGAACTGGAAACCTACAAGTACCAGATGCCAGGGGAGCCGGGACCGAAGGGCTACCTTTACCTGTTCACGATGAACGGCTCGCGCGATGGAGCCTCCTTCAAGGAGATAAAGAGCCAGGCGTTCAAGGATCAGGAGGTGTCACTGCAAGGCGCGAGGAGAACAGCCAAGGACAACTACCTGGACTACTGGAAGAACGAGTGGCTTGGCGACAACACCGGGTTCTACATGGTGCGCCAGAGCCGTGACCTCAAGAGGCTTGATCTCTGCCGGGTGGACGTTGACTCCGACTCCACCAAGACCATCATCTCCGAAAGGGAAAGGACCTACGTGGAGTACCGCGCTCCGTTCCTGATCGGTGGCGGAAAGCAGATCCTCCACTGGTCCGAGCGCAACGGATGGGCGAACATCTACCTCTACAACAGCGACGGCACGCTGGTCAGGAATCTGACCGAAGGGGCGTTCCACGTAGAGGACATCCTCGGGGTGAACGAGAAGGAGGGCTACATCCTGCTGAGCGCATGCGGAGTCAACAAGGACGAGAATCCTTACCAGATGCACACGTTCAGGGTTCCGCTCACGGGCGGCGCTCTCCAGCAGCTGGACATGAACGACATGGACGTGCTCTCGACGGCGAGCGACGACGCCAAGTTCTTTGTGGCCAACTATTCGAGAGTGGACTGGACACCTGCCGTGGCCCTGTTCTCGGCGACGGGCAAGCGGATCGCCGATCTGGAGACCGCCGACCTCAGCCTGCTGTTCGAGGCCGGCTACAAGTTCCCGGAAAGATTCAAGGTGAAGGCCGCCGACGGCGTCACCGACCTCTACGGAGCGATGTACAAGCCTTACGACTTCGACTCAACGAAGGTCTATCCGATCTGCGACTATGTTTATCCGGGCCCTCAGGTGGAGGCGAACAACATCTCCTGGAGCAGGGGCTTCACCCGCACCGACAGGCTCGCCCAGATCGGAATGATCGTGATCACGGTCGGCAACCGCGGCGGACACCCGAACCGCTCGAAGTGGTACCACAACTACGGCTACGGCAACCTGCGCGACTATGGTCTTGAGGATCAGAAATATGCCATCCAGCAGCTCGGTGCGAGACATCCGTTCATCGATCTTGACAGGGTAGGCATCCACGGCCATTCGGGCGGCGGATTCATGAGCACGGCGGCCATTCTGAAATATCCTGATTTCTTCAAGGCGGCTGTCTCCTGCGCCGGCAACCACGACAACAGCATCTACAACCGCTGGTGGAGCGAGCAGCATCACGGTGTCCTGGAGAAGATCGACAAGGGCGACACGACCTTCGTTTACAGCATCCAGACCAATCCTGAGATCGCCTCCAACCTGAAAGGCCATCTGATGCTGGTGCACGGCGACATCGACAACAACGTCCACCCGGCCAACACCATCCGCGTGGTCAACGCCCTGATCCGCGCCAACAAGCGTTTCGACATGCTCATCCTCCCGGGCCAGCGCCACGGCTTCGGCGACATGAATGAATATTTCTTCTGGCGCATGGCCGACTACTACGCCGAGTGGCTGATCGGTGACTCCGAACGCTGGAAGCCGGACATCACGCAGATGAACAACGACTAGGCCCGTCACCCAACCACCTCGACAGGCTCAGCGACCGGAATCCCTCTGGTCACTGAGCCTGTTCAATTTACAGCATTTATAGCCCCGTCACCTCCGGGAACAATAACGCTTAAAACTGTCGCCACAGAGTGCGACTCGGCACCCTTGGGGAACAATAACGCCTAAAACTGTCGCCACAGAGTGCAACTCGGCACCCTTGGGGAACAATAACGCCTAAAACTGTCGCCACAGAGTGCAACTTGGCACCCTTGGGGAACAATAACGCCTAAAACTGTCGCCGGTGTTATTCTGAGCCGAGATGGCGGAGGAGCCTGGAGCGGAGGGAGCCTTTGCCGTAGCCGGTCCAGATGTCGATGACCTTGGCTTCCGGGGAGATCAGAACGAAATGCGGGATGCCGTTTACCTGATAGGAGGCGGAAAGTCCCGCGCCCATAGGCTTGAATTCATTCCACTCGACACAATCTGACTTTTCCTCCTTCAAGACTTTTTTCAAGACTTTTTTCCAGGTTTTCTCACCATCCACACTCAGTCGGACAAACGCCAGCCTGTCAGCGAACTCCCTTGCAAGCTCATTGCCCTCCGGAATGGATTCCATACACGGCCCGCAGCCCACACTCCAGAAATCCAGAAGGATGTACTTGCCGGAAAACTCTGACAGATGATGCACATTGCCGTCCGTGTCATAAAGGTCGCCGTCCACGAGATCGTCACCTACCCCGACAACCTTCCTCGGACTCAAGGTCGCGGAGATCACCTCTCCCTGCCTTGTCTTCAGATCATCCGGAGTAAGTCTGGAATAAAGCTCATAGACCAGGGCCGAATCCGCCTTGCCGTAGCCGCCACTTAGCATCATGGCATGCAAAGCCAGCTCGTCAAGCCATTTCGTCGTGACAGGAGCCGTCCTCATATATTCAAGAACCTTATGGTTGGCGATGCTGTCCAGCGGCTTGCAAAGCCTTCTGAGCGAATCCACTTTCCTCCACGCGGCCCGTCTTTCCTCACCGCTGAGACCCCTGAGTTCCCTCAACACGTCAGCCTCTTCAACGGCGTAGACCTGAGACTCCCTCTTTTCCGGAAACTGGACTGCCAGAAAATCATTCTCGGTCTTCTGCTCCGGAAGACGGCTCTTTACCCTCCATGTCAGCAGCAGGTTGTCTTCACCCGTGACCGTGACCTTCACGCCCGGCTTCACCCAGACCGGAAGTATATTATTAGGGAAGCCCTTGCCGAACGAGCACAGCCCGAACTGAACCGCTCCGCCTGAGATCGTGTCCCGGAATTCGAAACGACCGCCGATGACCGTATCCTGAGCCACGCGGACCGCCAACCGGCCATCGCTCCTCATAAGACTAATGACCGTGCTGTCGGGAATATTCCTGACCACTCCTTTGATAAGATACTCATCCACACCTACTGCCTGCCTGGAGCATCCCGCCGACACAACGATCGCGGCAATCGCCGCTACTGTTTTCAAAACTTTCATATTCATAAGGTTACCGTGCGTAAAATCATGCTTCCCGCGCACGGGAGGGTGTTTTTGATGCTGCCGTACGCAAACAGCATGAATCTGCGCACAGAGGATTATTATTTCTTCTCCAAAGCGCTGAGAAAGAAGTTCTTCTGCGGTGAGGAGGAGATACGGGCCTGAAGGTCTCCAGCAATATTAATTAACTCAACTCTCGCAAGTAGGCAATAGCCTGTTATCAAACACATTATCTCACGTTCGGAGGAGATTGCTCACCCACATCATTTCACGTTACCCCCTCCCTAAATCCCTCCCCTCGGGGGAGGGACTTGCTTTCACTGCAAGCAGTGAAGAAGATAGGTGTTTCGCAGATGCGAAACTTGAGTTCATTAATCTCTCTGTCTCTAGCCTTTTTCAGCCTGCAGACTCCCGCATCTCCGACCTCGGCTTCGCAAATTTACATAATAATCTGTGATTTATACGCCCGTCCCATAAGAAAGCGTTAAAAAATAAGATGAGAAAAGACATCTAGACCGAAAAGATTCCTTAATCTGAGGCAACTTATTTTTTTCATGTTACTTAAAGGAGATATTTGAAGAAATTTCATTAGATTTGTATGGGTAAATAAATGTGAGGAGTGAATACTTTTGAGTCATTATTCGTGAACTATCAACCGAGGCTTGTCACCTATGCCGATAGCATTGTCAAGGATCATTCCATAGCGCTGGACATGGTGCAGGACACATTCTTCACATTCTGGAAGAAGTATTCCGGACAGGATGAGAAATCCTCCGCCCGTCTGTTGTTCGCGATGACAAGGAACCGCTGCATAAACTACCTCAAAAGAGAGCGACTGCTGAACTACGTGGATCTATCATTTCTGGACAGCATCCAGAAAACGGAGAAACTCTTCGGTCTTGACTTCTATTACGATGCCCCTGATTCCCCTCTAATACGGAAGGAAGTTGAGAATCAGGTCGAAAAGGTCTTGTCCCTTTTGCCTGACAGGTGCCGTGAAGTGTTCGTGATGAGCCGCTTCAAGGGAATGAAAAACCGAGAGATCGCCGAAATGTTAGGAATATCCCAGACCGCTGTCGAGAAGCACATCAGAAGAGCCTTGGCATCCTTCACAGAAGAAGCGAAAGAACAAAACTCGCCTGCGTTCAGCTGGTTTGTCCTTTCGCTCCTTATCGGATGTTCATGACAGGATATTCCTAATACTTCCGAAGAATGTCCGCGACCCGCTTTCGGTAGTTTGGATCAGCAGTCTTGCGGAAGTGGCCTTTGCGGCGAGTCCACCAGTCTTTCTCGAATCCGCTGACTTTCTCCGAGAATCCTTCCTGGTCAAAGTCCTTTCCTTTCCTGACGGAGTCCTCACAGTAATCAAAGAACATATTCCATCTGGCCAAGTAGAAAGATGACATGAGTCCCGACCACTCACGGCTTGCATAGTCACCAAGACTGCTGCCACGGTCGCCCCAAGTGGTGACAAGGCAGCGCGCGTTGCTTTCAAAATAGTTCTTCTCCCTCTTGTCGGCGCCCCAACTTCTCGCGTCCGAGATCCATCCGCCCAACAGGAAAGAAGGCTCGCAGGCAAGCAGAGCATCCATGTCCTTGAAGATCCCGTTGATTCTCCCGCGGAGAGCTTTCATCCGCACAGGATCTTCGTCATCAAAGGCTTTGGAGTATTCCAGGACCTCGTCCTGAAAGACATTGGCAAGATACTGTCTTGTCATGTTCACAAGATCAAAACGCTTGGCGGAACTGTCGAAAAGGAGTTCCAGCGCTTTTTTAAGATCCGCGTTCGGGAAGCCGCACCTTTCTTCCGATGTATGGCGGCACCGGCCAAGATCAGGACGGAGGGTCATCGGGGAACGGTGACCCTTGCCATTATAGATCTTCCGCGCGAGCATATTCCACGCCTCCGCAGCTGCCGTGCTTCCGTCCGCCCTGCGTTCCGCGAGAGCCGAGGCATATTTTTCCGGAGTCAGTCCCCTGCCATAGCTCCATGCTTTCTCAAAGACATAGTCAAACATGTATGGATTGCAGTCGAATCCCTCAAGGGTGCCACCCAGTCCACATATTCCCGGGCCTGCCTCAGTCAGGACATTCTCTATCTTCTCATGCGTGTCGGCGAAGTTGCCTTTGAGCATAGAGTTTCCTCCAAAATTCCCGAGGTAGCACCAGATGAAAGGAACGCCGTGAAAGCTGTCTGTCATCTTCCAAACCTCCTGATAGTCACAGTAGTAGTCCAGCAACATCGATCGTTCGGCAGGATACGATGTGATGTAGGACTTTATCCTCTCTCCCGTCCAGTCTTTCCTTTGGTAGTAGAAAAGCCAAGTCATCTGGAGCCACACGGCATCCTTGTCAGCACTCACCAATGACTCGCAGACCTGCCGGCCGACCCTGGCAAGGTAATCCGGTTCCCAGGACGGCGGAGTCACCTCGTTGAACAGATCGATTCCATAGATGTGGTCAGTGCCATACATCTCTTCCTGAATCTCCAGAAACCTTTTCTGGATTCTTGAATATAATGGATCCATAGGATCAAGGAACCAACAGGTGTATGGTTCCTTGAATCCGGCCCATTCTCCCAATGAGCGGATGTCAGCGTCAGGGAATATGCGTTTGATCGCCTGCGGAACATGACCAGCGAAAGCCGGCAGGACTGTTCTCATGCCAAGCTCCCGTTCCCGGCGTACAATCTTCCTCTGCAGTTCCTCCTGTCCATCAAGCCAAGACACCGGAAGCGGCCCCTGCCATCTGTCAATGTTCTGCATCCGATGCCACGGAAGATGTGCAGGGCCTGTGAAATAGCCTCTGATCTCATCATCGGTCAGACCAAGTTCCGACCAGACCTTGTACCAGACGCTTTCCTGTCCCGTGATCGCAAGCGGGAGGTTTATCCCGTTCAATGCCATCCAATCAATGAAGCGTTCCCATTCCTTCCAGCCCCACCACGGAAGAGTGTAACCGAAAGTACAATAATTAAGGAAGAAACGGTTGGCCACCCTCGCCTCTGACGTGAACGGTTCTCCGACCACCGGCAATGATGACGGCAAACGGACAGGATCGTGACTGTACCATGAGACATCAACCTTGCAGCGATACCTTAGGTACCAGTTCAGTCCCATAGCCATCGCCGGCGCGCCAGTTCCGCTGACAAGAATTCCGCCGCCGGAATCCTCCACGGTGAAAAATTCAGCATCAGCCTTGTTGCGGCTTACATCCTGAAACCTGATCCGGTCACATTGTTCTCCCAAGATTCTCCGGGCCAATGCAGTCGCGGCCTCAGTCGAAACGGAGGCGAAAACGGAGTCGGTACAGGCAGCCATCAGAACCATGGCCAGCATGAGACGAAGTTTCATCAGACCTTGAGGAAGCATTTCTTGCGATAAAGGAAATAAAGGAATAACCAACAGACTGTGAAATAGCCGATGTTCATCACGAGTCCCGAACAACTTTCAGGGACAATGCCGGACAATCCTTTGAAGAAGAAGCCGGTCACAGGCCAGAAACCTATGATTCTCTGCGCCATGTAGATTGTGATGGAGTTCATGCCGACAACCTGGAAAAACACCGTGCCTTTCCTCCAGCCTTTGACATCGATTAGATAATAAAAGACAGCGAACAGCCCTATCGACCACGCCCCGCACGCAAGGACGAAAGTGCTGGTCCACAATTTTTTGATGACGGGGAACCAGTGAGCCCAGACGACAGCCACGATCGCCATGACAATGGCCGCCGCAAGCATGTTCAAAGTCTTTCTTTCTCCGGTGGCGGGCGATTCCTTGACGTAGCGCCCCGTGAACATTCCAAGCATAGCCGTGACGACAGCGGGAATCGTGCTGAGGATTCCTTCCGGGTCATATACTCCCGGCTTGTAGATGTTGTCCGGAAGCAGAAGCCTGTCGATGTAGAAGGCTATGTTCCCCTCTTTTGACAAGGAATCCGCACCTGCCGGAGCATCCGGGGCTAGGACAAGTTTGAGAAGAAGAAAATACCCTATAAGGATACCGGCAGCGACACCCCACTGTGTCTTCTTTCCGGTGTGGCAGTACAGGATGGCCGCCAGCATCCAAGCCAGACCGATTCTACCAAGCACACTTGGAATGCGGAGAGACTCGAAGTGAAACTGGAAGAAACCCTCATAGACCAGTCCGAGGAAGAAAAGCGTCAGTCCACGCCGGATGACATCCAATGTTATCGACTTATCCGACAGTCCCTTCGAGCGTTTTTTCTCAAGAGAGAACGGGAATGTCATGCCGGAAATGAACAGGAACAGCGCGAAGATCGTGTCGTGGTGATGCAACCCGATCCAGTTCACATGGTTCATCTGCTGAGCCAGCCAGCAATCCTTGCCTCCCGGAAATATTCCGCAGGCCTCCGCGATGACAGCGCTCAGCCCCATGATGAACATCATGTCAAAGCCCCTGAGCGCATCCAACGACAAGAGTCGTCCGTTTGAGTTCGCCATATACCCTAATTATTCAGTATCGTCAGTTTCCAGTTTCCTGTCGGCCCCCAAAGGTAGCCGGTGTATAATATTCCTTTACGGATCTTGATGCCTTCCGCCTCGAAATAGCCGCTCTTGGAACCCAACTTAACTATTCCGGCCTTGTCATCAATGAACGCAAGGCTCTGCTGAGAAAGCTCGACCATCCCGTTGAAAGTTATCACTGAGACCTTTGCAGTCCTCTTGCTTCCGTCCCCGGTGAACCAGTAAAGACGTTTCTTGTAGATGCAGAAACCCTGCATCGGAGCTCCGTCGTTCAGTTCGACACTATTGATGAAAAATGAATATTTCGGCTTGAGGGCGCTCAGGTCATGAACAGCCACGTCGGGGCTGATGGTCTCGATTTCAGCGACAGGACCGCTGCCTCCGCCTCTTACAACAGTTCCGATGTTCACGGTTGTGACAGGAACCTTCTTAGCCTCCTTCAAGGACCAGACCACGACTTTTGTGTCTTTTCCCGAGACCTCGCCACTTGAGTAGAGGATGCAGAGATTGTCGTTCTCCGTGTCGGTGCAGACCAGAAGATTCTGATAAGGCCCGACATAATAGTTGTCCTCGCAATCCTCCGGCATAAGTGTCACGCCAGGCTGGTACCTGACCCGTGAGATGATCTTTTCCGCGTAGTAGTCCCCCTCGCCGCCTAACCTGCTGGAATAGTTCGATGTCCAGACGTAGGCATCCTCGCCGTCCTCCTCGACCGACATGTTCGTCCCATGGGCGGCGTACCAGATCTTCATCTCCTTCCGGTACTGTCCCGAAGGGGTCATCCGTTGGAAGTACAGTGCCGAATGACGGGTGCCGCATGCCAGGATGTCACCGTTCTTGAGAATGTCGAAGCATTGCATGCCGACATCTCCGCCAGCGATAGACAACGCATTGGCATACACGATGTCATCCGATAATGTTTTTCCGTAACGGTCGGACGGGATGTCCGGCTTGTCGGTCTTGACGATAGTGTTTTCACCTCCGTTGCCATAGGATGAGGCATGGCCGCAGGCACACTGCGAAAACAGAATGCCCGCGACCAATGAAAAAATGAGAATAATCCTGTTCATTTATCCAATTGAGTTCCTTGCGAATAAACAAATCATTTCGTCCACTCCTCCGGCAAGGTGTCTGTCCACTTTTCCGGAAGGATGATGGTGACCTTGGAAGCCTTGGATGCGTTCACGGTCGCCTCGTCAACGGTGCTGGCATCCGTATTTCCTGTGTTCAACTGTACACTGGTGAACACGTTTGACACATAACCTTCCCCTCTCACCATGGCGAAGACATCACCTGTGTTGGCGGATTCCTTGATCTGGATGGTCGGGTAGAATCCGCAGACGAGGCCGGCGGCATAAGGCTTGTCGGCTTTTACGCTGGCGTGCGAGCCGACATAGACATTGGCGGAGTTCGTACATTTTGTGATCACGATGTTGTCCGCGCCACGGCCGATCAGACCCGCTCCGCCTTGGGTGGTATAGCCCATCACCTTGCCTTTGTTGTGGCAATCGGTCATCTCCAGAGAGTTGTACACTGTTCCCATCAATCCACCGAATGATGCTGAATATGCAACCTCGCTGCGGCAGTCAACCGTGCCTTCGTTGCGGCATCCAGTGAGTTTCATGGAGCCTTCGCCCCCATCGCGGATAAGTCCGATGAATCCACCAACCGCATCACCTATCGCCTTGACCGTACCCTTGTTGTAGCAGTTCTTGGCGACAAGCATCTTCCCTTTAGCGACCCTCACAGCACCTGCGAGACCTCCGACGTTACCGTTACCTTTTTTGTCCGCTCCGTTTGTGAATATTATGTCGCCAGCGTTGTAACAGTCCTCATAGTAGCCACACGCATAACCCGCGATACCTCCGAGACCGGCGAAATTGGTCTTGCCGCCACCGAAGTCCGCTTTGATGTTTCCTGTGTTGTATGTCCTGTACATCTTGACTCCCGCACCGTCCGACTTTCCGAGAATGCCTCCGAACCAAGCGTTCCCGAGGCCGATCTTGTTGGTGCTGATCGTGACATCGGACTCGTTCGAGCAATCGTAGATCTCAAGTCCGTCATTGTCCCACACGTCTGCGATGAGACCTCCGAAGAACATCACCGCGACGAGGGAGAAGTTTCCGCGCACATGGCAGTTCCTGTAGGTTCCTCCGGCTGTCTCATCCCCGACCAGTCCACCGATCATCGTTCCCTGACGGGTGTTCCCGATCTGTGTCTGAGTGTATTTCACGGTAGAGATGACGTTCTCGAACGTGGCACCGTTGCTGTAGGCGGCGATGCCGCCGGCTCTGTCGTTACCATCCGTGATGTTGAATGTTCCGGTGATCTTGAGGTTCTTGACGGTACCATCGCCTTTGACGGTCTGGAATATTCCCGCATCACCGGAATTGGATTCGATCCTGTAGGTGATTGTGTGATTCGCCCCGTTGAACACTCCGGAGAACCCAGCATTGACATAGAGGGATTTAGGTGTTCCGGTGAGGTCTATGTCAGAGTTGACGATGACCTCGCCTCCATCCTTCCAAAGCGAGCAGTCACCGCCTTTCATGTAAGCCTCGGCGAAAGCAAGGAAATCATCGGCATCATTGATTCCGAGCATGGACACCGGCAGTTCCAACTCTCCGGTCTCTCCGGTGTCTGAAGTCAGATCGAAACGCACTGTTCCGGATCCGGTGAAGCCTTCAGCGGTGGCAGACGGCGCGGTCACAGTCAACGTGGCCTCGTTGTCGCCCTTCTGCAGATCGACATTCCATCCGGCAGGAACATTGGTGATCGTCACCTTGTCGATGTTGGCATATTCAACGGACTTCATCGTGCTTGTGGAGCCGTGCGCGACTCTTTCCAGTCTATCCGCATCGAATTTGAGAACAGGAGCCGACGCAAGAACCTGCACGCTGAACGAAACCGGGCTTCCCAATGTCCCTCTCTTGCTGACAGGGGTGACCGTGATTGTGCCTTCATGCTCGGCGGTCTCGTCCTTCAGGGCCGGAGCGGTGATGTCAACCTTGCAGCCTTCCCTGTCAAAGACGACCGTCCAACCTTTAGGAGCTGTGCTTTCAATGCTCCAGACATTTGAGAGCGAGGCCGGAATATTCATTGTCTGGGCATATTTCATGTTCAGCCCTTCCGCCACTCCATCAAGAGTGAACTCTACCGAGGCATCAGTCACCGAGACATTGATTGAGCGGGTCAATGTCCTTCTGTCGTAAGATGTTACATCTATCTTGACCACACCGTTCTCCGCAGCCGAAGTGTTGTCTCCGGCAGGAGACGAGATGTGTATCTTCTTCTCTGTCGCCGCAAAATAGGCGTCCCATCCGGCAGGAGTCGTGAACTCCACCTTCGAGACTCCTTCCGAGCTGACAGGGAATGCTCTGGCCTCATCGTAGAAAAAAGTCTGGGTTCCGCCAAGCTCCGTGCCGGCGTCACCGTTGATGTCGAAAGTGAAAGCCTCCTCGACCTCTTTGTCGCATCCGACCGCCATGGCCAAGGCCAGAGAGACAGTCGTTAATATTTTCAGATAATTCATTTTCATATAATTCATTTTCATTGTTATTAATATCCTGGGTTCTGTACTAGATTCTTATTCTTGTTAAGCTCGCTCTGAGGAATGGCAAGCCAGTAGTTCTTTTTGTCGAACTGTCTCTTGGCCTGCTGCTCGGCCTCCACAACCCTGTAGAAATCATCCTGAGTCTTTCCGCTGACATTCCAGGCCTTAGGCTGTCTGTTCAGCAGGTCCTCGGCCTCTTTCCATCTGCGGATGTCATGATAGCGCCGTCCCTCGAACATGAACTCTATCGAGCGTTCCTGATGGAGAACCTTGCGCAGATCGTCTCCGGTAGGGATTCCGCCGACAATCGCCCATGAATCCTCGAACTTAGGAAGTCCGCACCGTGTCCTTACCTTGTTCAGATAGAGAAGACTTGTGGAGCTGAGGCTTCCGTTATATTCAAAGTCGGCCTCCGCATAGTTCAGGTAGAGTTCCGCCAGACGGAGGTACGGGTATGAGTAGGGAATGGCGTTCTTGGTCTTCTTCTCGTAGTCGTAGTAACTGCTTTTACGCACCCACTTCTGGCAGAAATAGCCGGTGCAGCTCTGGTACTCGGTGGTCGGTGAAATCCATCCGTGAAGTTCGCCGCCTCTCGCGTGGAGGGTGATCTCCTTGCTCTCGATCTGGAACTGTCCTCTGTCGTAGCCGACCGATGCGTAGAAACGAGGATCCCTGTCTCTGTGAAGGAGTACCGTGCTGTCGCCTGGAGCCACACTGTACAGATCCCTGTCCTTGGTGAGCGGATCCACATCCATCGGCAGACCGTTCTTGGAGTAGTACATCTCCACAGCCTCCATGGTCGGCACGAGTGTAGCCTGCCAGCTCATCTGGTCATTCTGCACGGCGCGTGGAGTGGAGCAAAGCTGGAGGTTCCAGATTTCTGTCTTGTCGCCTTTGGCCATAAGATATTCCTGGCCGTTCCAGTCTTCCTCCGTGAATGCATTGTAGTAATTATCCTTCCCTTGCGTCTGGATGTCTGATCCCGGCTTCTGGTTTGTGGTGTAAAGGGAGTAGTTCTTTTCCGCTTCGATGATGGCTTCCTGACTGGCATCCATGGCACGTTTCCATTTTTCCCTGTCGCTGACAGTGCTGACAAGCTGTGTCCCGTCCGGATTCTTGAAGTCAACCATGTCCGGATTGCCGTTCACAAGCGGAGACGCGGCCCAAAGGAACAGTCTGGCCTTGTAGGCAAGTGCCGTGGCTTTGGACGGAGTCCCCCATTCCTGTTCGATCACAGACTCCGGAAGCAGTCCGGCCGCCTTGTCGTAGCACTCAGCGATGAAGTCAACGCACTCATCAACAGGTCTTCTGCTCGGGAACATCTCGTTCTTATCATCGGTGTCGAAAGGAATGAACCTCTTGATCAGCACCGTCGGCCCGTAGTAGTCGAGCAACGTCTGGTGGTAGTAGCCGATCATGAACCATGCCTCGCCCTCGTACCTTGAGGCGGCCGATGCGTCCAACCCTTTGACGTTATGAATATTGTCGATGAAGTAATACGCGTACCGGATGCCTCTGAAAAGATCATAGTTGGTTCCGTTCGTCCTTGCTACCGGAGCCCAGTAGCCAAAATATGTCTGGCTTGGATTCTCCTCATTGTAATGAAGACTTTTACCGGGGAACCAGTAGGAGGTGCTTCGCGGGCCTGACATGAAGTCGTCTCCGGCGAACTGGTCCGGTGATTTCGTATAAGAGAAGAGTACCGGCATGTACTGCATCATGTTGAAGCGGAATTTCTTCGCTTCGGCCGGTGTCTTCCAGATGTCGTTCTCGGTGGCCTTGCTCTTCGGGACAACATCCAGATAGTCGCAGGAGGTGTAGCCCAGCGTGAGCGCGGCGAATAATATCAATTGTATTTTTCTCATGACGTCAAATGTTAGTAGTTGAACTGGATGCCGATGTTGAATGTCCTCTGGAGAGGATAGGTGAGACCGTTGCCGGAGCCTTTCTCAGGGTCCCAGTACTTGAACTTGGAGAAAGTGAGAAGGTTGGTACCGGAAAGGTAAACCCTCATCATCTTCCAGGTGTAGCCAATCTCGGCTGTCTTAAGCCTGAGGAACGCCGCATTGCGAAGGTACAGGGTGCTGTTCACAGTGTTGTTCACATTCCATCTGTCGGACAGCCTTGGATAGGAAGCGTTTGGATTCGGGTCGCTTTCAGACCAGTGATCCTCCGCATGGTACATCATGAGACCGTTGCCCGGGTCCGTGGCCGTTGAGAACGGATGGTTGTCGTACATGAGCAGAGACCGTCTTCCAAGCCCCTGGAAGAATGCGGACACATCGAAAGACTTGTACTGGAGCGAGAATCCGAAACCGTACGAGAGTTCAGGGGTGGTTGTCTTGTCTATCCACATCTGGTCATCGTCATCAATCTTGCCGTCATTGTTCAGGTCTTTGTACTTCGCGTCACCGGCCATCAGAGGATAGAGGGTGGCGAGAGAGGACTGGTCAGGAGAGTTCCGGATGTCCTCGTCGTCCTCGAAATACCTGTCGAAGACATACATCTTCATGCTGTTGATGGAATGACCTTTCTTGTACTGATAATCATATTCATAAGAAGGCTCGTCCATGAATTCTATCTCATTGTGCGCATAGGTCAGCGATCCTCTCAGGGAAAGGATCAGTCCATTGGAGAAAGCCTTGTTATAGTCCAGCGAGGCATCGATTCCGCTGTTGTCAACCTTGCCGATGTTACCCCAAGGCGTGATGCCGGAAAGGCCGAATGAAGACGGCAGAGACTGCCTTTGCATGAATATTCCGCTACGTTTCTCATAGAAGTAGTCCACTATGAGGTTGAGCTGCCTGAAGAGTCCAAGCTCCACTCCGATGTCCAGTTTCCTGGAAGTCTCCCATGTGGCTGTGGCGTTGCCGTAGGTAGAGATCTTCGGGCCACTCTGCCCGTTCAGGCTTGGTCCAAGGGCTATTCCATAACTTGAGTTCATGTTGACTGTTGAAAGGTAAGGGAATCTGTCCGCAGTGCTGGAAGAGATCACGTCGTTGCCGACAAGTCCGTAGGAAGCCCTGAATTTAAGCAGGTTGACTTTGTCTTTGAGGGTTCTCCAATATGGCTCGTTGGAGATCACCCAACCCGCCGCGATGGACGGGAAGAAGCCGAAGCGGTTCCCTTTCGCGAAGTTTTCCGATCCGTTGTAGCCGAAATTGCCTTCGATCATGTAACGCTTGTCATAATCGTAGGTGATTCTGCCTGCAAGACCTTGCTCACGGTATGGCAGGGAAGCATATTCATTGGCGGCCGCGATGTTCATGACCCTTTCTTTCTGGTGATAGAGGAAAGTCGCGCCGACGGTGTGCCTGAGGAATGTCCTGTTGTAGTCGATCTTGGCCTGGAATGACAGCTCGCGGAGTCCGTCATTCGCTCTTTTGGTGTCAAGGTAGGTGTTGCCCTGCTCCGTCTGGATCATGTCCAGAACATAGTTGCCGTTCTCGTCCACGCTAAAGTCGTGCACCCTGTAAAGGAATGGCTTCATGGAATGGCTCACGGCTGAATACACCCTGTTGTAGAATGTCGCCAACCCATAGGCACGGAGTCCCTTGGTGATGAAGCTGAGATCCTGATCCACCGAAAGAGCGGAGGTGAAATGTCCCCGGTATTGGTCTGAATAGCCCTTGCAGAGTTCGGCATAAGGGTTTGTGCTGTAGCCGGTCGTCCAGCGAGGGGCTGTGCCGAAACGGACAAAAGTGTCATCCTCCTCGGAAGGCAGTACCGGAGCGAACTCGCATGGCATCGCTTTCAGGCTGTAGTTGAACAGCGTCTCCGTGCCTGTCACAGGAGTGTGCTGGAAATGAAGCTGGGTGTTCATTCTCAAGGACACTTTCGTGGTCGATGTCAGGAAGGCGTTGATGTTGGCCTGGAAAATGTATTTCTGGGAATTGATGTTCGTGTTGAAATCGGAGAAATCCGGCTTCTGGAGGATTCCGTTCTCATTGTGGGCAGCCACATTCATGAAGTAATCCACCTTCTTGCCTCCACCTGTCATGTTGATGTTGAAGTTCTGGTTGAAAGTCCTGTCCTTGAACAGAAGATTGTACCAGTCCACGTCCGGATAGGCGTACGGATTCACATGGTTCATGGTGTTCGTGATTTTCTCCTCGGAGTAGTAGGCATCCTTTCCTCTGGTCTGAAGAGCCTCGTTGAATGTGTTCATGAAGGTGACGGCATCGGCAGCTTTCGGAATTTTGGTGGCCTCTGAGGTACCGGTCTCGACCCTTACATTGATGGACATTCTCTCGGCGTTGCGTCCGCTCTTTGTCGTGATGATCATGACTCCGTTGGCTCCCCTTGAGCCGTAGAGAGAAGTCGCTGTGGCATCTTTAAGGATCGAGAAAGACTCGATGGTCTCAGGCGCTATGTTATTGAGCATCTGGGCTGTGACCTCTACACCGTCAACGATGTACAACGGGGATTGCCCGCTTCCGAATGTGGATATGCCACGGATCCAGAACGTAGCTCCGTCCGCCACACCCGGTTCTCCGGTGGACTGTACGGAGATCACTCCGGCAATCCTTCCCGCGAAAGAGGTGGAAAGGTTCGATGTGGACGCACGCAGCTCACTTGGCTTCACAGCCTGAACGGCTCCCACAAGACTCTCTCTCTTCTGCGTACCGAATCCTACAACCACCACATCGTCAAGAGTGTTGGCGACTTCGGACAGTGTTATGATCCGGATTTTGGACAACTCCTCCACAGTCAGTTCCTTCCTGTCATAGCCGATGCACTCGAAAGTCACCGTCACGGCTCCGTCCGGAAGCCGGAGGTCGAAGTTTCCGTCCACATCCGTCACCGTTCCGGTTGTCGTCCCAGCCACATAGACACCCACACCGACTATCGGCTGGTTGTCAGAGGATGAGATGACCGTCCCTTTGACGGATCTCACGTTTTCTTTACGGACAACGGAATTCTGGACCTTTGAGATTGTGACGTACTTCCCGTTGATGGAATAATGCATCGTCGGCCCAAGAATCTTGTCCAACACAGAAGTGATCGAAGCGTCCTTGAAGGATGCCGTCACCGGAATGGTCGTGTTGATCTCGTTGCTGTCGAAGATGAAATGATAACCCGTGCGGGCTTCCACCTCATCCAGGACGGCTCCTAATGTTGTAGAGGAAAAGTTCCCCGTGACCTTCTGCGCGCTCATCGCCGTTGGCAGCAAGAGACATAGCGCCAGAATGACGATAATAGGTTTGTGTCTCATGAATGTTACTGGTTATTGTTTTTGATTTATGTAATAGACTTTATTGCCCTTGCGGATGCTTATAGGAAGGATGTCGGACAGGACTTTAAGGATCGTGTCCACAGAGTCATCCTTGCTGAAAGACACGCGGATGGTCCTGTCACCCAAGGACTTGTCCTCAAGGATCAAGTGGGTGTCATACTCCCTTTCGAGCCGTTTCAGAAGTGATGAGAAAGGAATATTGCTGTACTTGATTATCCCGGAGGTCCATCCGCAGTAGTCTCTGACATCCACTGCTTCCTTTGTGAGTCCCTTGTCCCCGATCGTGACCAATTCTCCCGGTGACACGAGAGTCTCTTCCTCTCCGGTCTTGAACAGAATTGAACCTTCCACCAACGCCGTGAACGCCTCACCATCCTGCTCGTAGGCGGAAATGTCGAACTTTGTTCCCAGGACCGTGACAGTGCATTTGCTCGTATTCACGTTAAAAGGCCTCTCCTTGTCATGAGCGACCTCGAAATAACCCTCTCCAGAAAGGAAGATGTCCCTGGTTCTTTTGTTGAACTCCGATGTGTAGCTCAGCCTTGACCCTGCGTTGAGCATCACCTTGGTTCCATCCGGCAAAGCTATGTCAGTCCTTCCACCCGCCGGGACATTCACGACATATTCTTGAACCGCCGCGGCAGGGATCGCCGGATCGGATTCCCCTGTGAGGATTCTGAACATCACCACGGCAATGACGACCGCCGCGGCAGAGACCGCGGACACAAAACGCCATGCCCGGCGTCTCTTGTAGGACTTGATTGTGGCCTTGACATCCGCCAAGGACGCCAGCACCTCCTCTGAAGGCTTGTGAATCTGCTCCCAGAACTTTTCGTATTCACGAAACTCTTTCAATTCCTCGGGAGTGGCGGTTATCCTGTCATAAATCTCATTTATCTCTTCCTTGGTCGCCTTGCCCTCAAGGAAGCGGTCATATAACTTTCTGATTCTTGTTTCCATTCTGTAAAATCGGACTTGTTACATATTATATAACACAGAATGCAGGATTTACCTAACCTTCCCGGATGATTATTTATCCGCGTGGAGGCTAATTTCTTATGAATGAATATATAAACGTACCTTACTCCCCCTGAGAACCGGCAGGAGTACATTCTTTTATGAAAATGGAAATCAGTCGGTTAACCTCCACGGCTGCCTTATCATTATCATTTCTTCTCCAAAGCGCTGAGGAAGAACTCTTTCTGCGGAGAGTCCGAAGCTGAGATGCGGCCTTTCAGACGCCAGACACGGTTGTAGATGACACTTTTTTCCTTGCCCATCAAGGCCGAGATTGTCGTGCTGGAGAACCCGGCGGCGGTGAAGCAGAAAAGCAGGAAATCATCTTCCTTCCACGACGGGAACTCAGCGCGAAGACGCGACATCACGCTGTCCATCGTCTGATCGAGCATATTCTCAAGTCCCCTCTGCGTCTTTCTGTCACCGCGAAGGCCTTCGACGATGGATTTCACCTCCTTGAGGATCTTCGGCTGCAAGTTGTCCGTACCTTCATAGACATAGTACTGCTCGCAAAGACGTTCAAGGACGTTGAAACGGTCTATGTCTTTCAGTCCGGCCTTGCTGACCGGCCTTGAGAGACGGGCCTGAAGGTCTTCTGCGATATTCATAAACTTCTCCGTCTCAAGTCGTTCCGCTTCAAGTTTACGCCGTGCCTCCGCCCTACGGACGAAATAGATAGCGGACACGGCGGCGAGTGCCAGCAACGCGCCAAGGGCCAGAACCCAAAGTTTCAGACGCGCGGCCAGAAGTCTCTCCCTGTCCGCCTCGGCCTGTCCTTGAATATAATCCCGCTGGCTTGCGGCCACAGCCTCGGAAAGAGCGGCCGACTGGGTTCTGTTGGCATATTCCATGACCTTTTCAAGGGATACGAGAGCCTTCTTTGAATCTCCGCCACGGGAGGCAATCTGGTACTCACGGAAATTCACGTCAGCGATTTCCGCATCGGTCTCAGCTGTGGCACGGGCTTCCAAGAGCCACCGTTGGGATTCGGAAGACTTTCCCGCGACAGAATAGGCATAGGCCAGGATTCCTTTGTCGGAGGACGAGAGAGGGAAATCGAGATCCCGCGCCGCACGGCTCAGAAGATCAATCGCAAGCGCCGGATCCAAGGTGTCCTTACTCATCGCAAGAGCGGCATAGGACTCAAGGCAGCGCGCCTCCAGAAGAGTGTCCCGCATCTCGTGGGCATCGAAAAGGACGCTTTTGAATATGTCCTCAGCGGCTCCGTACCGCCCCAGTCCGGATTCCGCCTGACCTATCTCCAACAATGCCTGTTGGGACTCGCGTTGGAAACCGGCTACCTTGAATGCCTCGGCGGAGCGCGCGAGGTACATCATCTCGTCCGTGGAGTTGCCGGAAGCGTTGCATGTGTGCGCCATGTCGTAGCATATCCGGGCCACACGCAGGGTATCCGCGGCCTTGACTGAATATTCAAGAGCCTTGATGTAGGTGACTATCGCGGCTGGAAAATCCCCGTCGTTGAACTGGTTGCGTCCGAGGCAGTAAAACGCCCTCCCCTTCTGGCCATCATCGCCTCGCCTGTCGAACCAGTCCGCCATCTTCCTCACATCCTTTGTCTCCAAGGTGTTGACGTAGCCAAGCCCCTGCTCGACCTCATCCAAAGCCTTGTCCATCTGGCTGAACAGTCCGGTGTCGCACGAAGACAGTGCCACAATGCAGGCGACAGTGATAATCAGGTAACTTGCTGGTTTCATCGGAAATGGTATTTGAATATCGGGATCAGGCGCATCAGGGTCAATCATTCCATCCCTGCGCCAGGATCGGATGCTCCAGACCATCCGGAGAAACCAGAACGGAGCCGACCTCCGGCTGGGCCAGATGGCCTATTATGTCGAAAGTCTGGAAGTCGCGGCGGAACTTCTCGGCGGACAGAATCGGAATCGTGAACAATAGCCTGAAGTCATCACCTCCGTTCATGGCGGCGGAGACAGGATCGATGTCCAGTTCCTTGCCGGAAGAGAAGCTGTTGCCTTCGAAAGGAATCTTGTCGGCGTAGATCTTCACGCCCAAGCCTGACTCACGGGCCAGTCTCTTTACCGCGTCCGAAAGGCCGTGGGAGACCAGATAACCGTGTGACGGGTAAATCTGAGCGTCCTCCAGCCTGGTGACGGTCGAGGCGCTGAGTTCCGGCTTGAGATAGCTCCCGATCAGCATCTTGTATTTCTCAAGCTGAGGCTGGACGGAATCATCCTTGGTCTTGTCGAACCCACGTTTCTCACGCTCCAGAATCTGCTGGCCGAGGAAAGCCGCGCCGAGGCTTCCTGACACGCAGACGAGATCCATGCTTCTGGCCTTTACCGTGCGTCCCTTCGTCAACTTGAATTCCTCCCCGATTGCCGAGACACTGATTGTCAACCCGTTCGGTGACGGAACCAAATCCAGGTCAACCGCCGAGAATCCGTGTTCCTTGGCGGCTGTCACGACTCCGAGCCAAAGATCCTTGATGTGGCTGAAATCCAGTTTGGCGGAGACGCCTAACCTTACGGACAACAGCCGTGGGTGCGACATGGATGCATATATTTCCCCGGCCACGGCCACAACAGACTTGTAGCCAAGATGTTTAAGAGGGAAATATGTCAGGTCGAAATCCATCCCTTCCACAAAAAGCCTTGAGGCGGAAGATAAAAAACTCCCGGCCGCCGGCTCAAAACCAATTTTTCCCTGTCGAGAGAAACCACTACCCTCGAAAAGCAGGTCGATAGCCTGCGTTTTGCCATATTCATTAAATGTCTTTTCCGCCATGATCGGTAATATTTCAAATGATGGTTAATAACACGGTGAACCAATTATTTTCTTCACCGATTTATCTTTAGGCAAAATTAGCACAATTTGTTAAATTTGTAGTCCACATATTTTCTTATGAATATAATAATTAGAGATAATGTTATGAAAAAAGTGATTCTTGCCCTCATGGCAGCCCTGATGGTTCTGCCGTTCAGCGTGGCAGCAAAAAAAAGAAAACCTGCCGACATCAATGTGATTTCCTACAACATCCGTGTCGGGACAGCCAAGGATGGCACCAATTCATGGGAATACCGTTACCCGGTTTCCGCGATGATGATCATGGACCAGAAACCGGACATATTCGGACTCCAGGAAGCCCTGGATTTCCAATTCAAGTACCTTGAGGAATATTGCCCCGACTACAAAGGCATCGGAGTAGGCCGCGAGGACGGGAAGCACAAAGGCGAGCACATGGCCATATTCTACAACAAGAAGACTGTCAAGCTGATCAAATGGGGAACGTTCTGGCTTTCGGAGACTCCGGAAAAGCCTTCCATGGGTTGGGACGCCGCATGCTTCCGCTCAGCCACATGGGCTTTGATGAAGGACAAGGACAGCGGAAAGAAGTTCTACTATGTGAACACGCATCTTGACCACGTCGGCTGGGAGGCCCGCAAGAACGGACTTCAACTGATCGTGGACAGGATCGCAAGCATCAATCCGGAGAACTACCCGATGATCCTCACAGGAGACTTCAACATGAAGATTGACCGTCCGGAATTCGATGACCTCAAGAAGGTCATGCAAAACGCGCGCGAGGTGGCCGTCAAGACAGACCATCACAACACCTACAACGGGTGGGGCAAGGCTCCGGCGGACGAGATCATCGACTACATCTGGTTCAAGGGATTCAGCAGCTGCACTGAATATCAAACCATCACAAAGCCGTATATGGAAAGGACCTTCGTTTCTGACCACTATCCTATCAAGGCCACACTAATTTTTTAATGCCAATCGTTCCGCAAGAATATGAATATATTCAAAATGAAGAAGTTGATCACTATCACCGTGGCCGCCGCGCTGGCGGTTCCGGTTTTTGCCCAGGGAGCCTTGAAGCAGGATTCTCCTGAGCGTCACGGGATGAATCCGGAGAAACTCGCCCAAGTTGACAGAGTCATCAACGAAGCGATAACGGCCAAAGAGATTCCCGGAGCCGTGCTCTCTGTCGTCAGGGGGAACGACATCGTTTATCTGAAGGCCTACGGCAACAAGTCCGTGGTGCCGACGGTGGAGCCGATGACGACCGAAACGCTCTTCGACCTCGCCTCCGTCAGCAAATGCGTGGGCACGACGCTCGCCTTCATGCAGTTGATCGAGAACGGGTACGTACGCCTCACCGACAATGTGGACAGGTATATTCCTAATTTCAAGCCTTGGAAGGATCCGGAAAGTGGAGAGACCGTGGACATCACCATCCGCGACCTTCTGTCACACTCCTCCGGCTTGACACCTTACATCAACGCCGACACGTTCGTCAAGGAATATGGCGGAAACAACCCGGAAAAAATGGAGCAGTACATCGCCACCGAGATCAAAAGGAACTTCCGCCCGGGCACCGACTTTATGTACAGCTGCCTGAACTTCGTCACCCTTCAGAGAATCCTCGAAAGAGTGACCGGAGAGAAGCTTTATGAATATGCCCAAAAACATGTCTTTGATGTACTCGGACTGACGCACACCTGCTATTTCCCGTTGATCTACACTCCGGCGGTCAGCAATTCGGCCGAACTGGCCGGACTCTGCGCTCCTACAGAGGTTCAGGCTGACGGCAAGCCACTGGTAGCACAGGTTCACGATCCGATGGCCCGCAGGATAATGGGTGGTAATTCAGGCAACGCCGGAGTGTTCTCCAACGCCGAGGACCTGTCCGTGATCTGCGCGGCCATCATGAACGGCGGCTGCCTCGTTGACAAAAAGGGTAACTCCCTTGAATCCACCAGAATCCTGAGCCCGGCCACGGTAAGGCTGATGACCACGATTCCGTCACAGAACGATCCATCCGTGGGACGGGCCCTCGGCTGGGACAAGAAGAGCTCCCACAGTGGCCTCCGCGGGGATCTATTCAATCCGGAGACCACGATCATGCACACCGGCTACACCGGAACCTCCATCGTGATCGATATGGAAAGCAAGACCGCTGTCATCCTGCTGACCCACAGGGTTCACCCTCAGGATAAAGGCGGCGTGGGCCGTCTCCGCGCCCTCGTGGCCAACATCGTGGCCGGCTCCATCATTCAGAACGACTGAATATGACCGTTCACCGTCTCATAGGATCACCGCTTGCCGCCATCATCTTTTTGGTGACGGCAGGCACTGTCTCCGCCCAGACCCAGAAAGAACTTCTGGATGAGTTGGACAGAACGATTGAGGAGGCGGAATCCTATGTCTCGGCAAAAGAGGTACGCATAAAGACCATCGAAAACACTCTCCACTCACGTGGAGTCTCTCCTGAAAGACAGTACCGGATCTACGGTGAACTGTTCGATGAGTATCAGCCTTTTAATTATGGCAAGGCAGTAGAGACTCTTGATAAACAGATGGAGATAGCCATGCTTCTTGGCGACAAGAGCAAGCTGAATGATGTCTATCTCAAGGAAGCGATGCTGAACACGGCCGCCGGAGAGTTTCTGGAGGCCAGGAATGATCTGGCGCGGGTTGACACGACCATATTCACAAAAGAGCAGGAAATCGCTTACTGCAATGTCCAGCAACGGTTCTGGTTCGATTATGACGAGAACCTGAAAGGTGCTGACAAATCCATGCTTAGAAAAGTGGCGTATTACCGTGAGCACCTGCTTGCCTTGGCGGACCCTTCGAGCAGCCTGAGCCGTTATGTGACAGTACGCAAGTACATCGATGAGAAGTACTTCGCCCAGGCGGACTTCATCAACAGGCACTCGCTCTCAAGAATGGATCCCGCAAGCCACGACTATGCTAACCTGGCATATTTCCAGGCAAGGATCTGCGAGAGCCTCAACCGCCGGGAGGAGATGAAGAACTGGTTCATCCGCTCCGCTATGGCGGACATCAAGACCGCCACCAAGGACAATGCCTCGCTGTTCAGTTTGGCGGACGCCCTGTTCAAGGACGGAGACTACGCGAGGGCTTTCAAATATTCAAGTTTCTCCCTTGAGGACGCGATCGCCTTCGACGCCAAACTGCGCCAATGGCAGATCTCCGCGATTCTTCCAGCCGTGCAGAAAAGCTACACGGACATCCAGCAGACCCATCAGAAAAAGACAAGTAATATGCTTGTGGCGATGTATGTGCTGGTGTTCCTGCACAAGAGTGCGGACGGGAAGCTGACCGCCGGACCGATTTGGGATTTCGACCGGGGTGTGCTTTCCTACAATGCTTCCCCACAGGCCAGAAACGGTCTGGTAAACAGGGATTCCTTCTGGTACGCAAGGCTGTTCGATGATCCTGATTTCAAGGCCGCGGTCAAGTCCCGGTGGAATGAACTGCTTCCGCAGCTGAAGACAATTCCTGCCTTCATCGATGAGATGGAGAAGACGCTTCAGACCTCGGCTGAGTTGAATTTCAAGATGTGGGATCCGGCAGAGGACGCATCGCAGAACGGTGGTGTGATTGTCAACGGAGACGAGAGGATGACGTACAACGCAGCCGTGGAGAGATTGAAAAAGATTTACGAAGAACGATTGGAAATAATAAGCAAGAATCTGTAAATGAAAACATTAAAGTACTTGATAATGACAGCGGCATCCGCCTTGGCGATCTGCGGCTGCTCTGAGAAAGACGAGACTGAAAAGAAAATCGACGACCTTCTTTCGCGGATGACCCTGCACGAGAAGATCGGTCAGATGAACCAGCTTTCCGGCGGAGACTGGCTGACCGAGGCCGCCGAGAAAGGCGAGGTAGGTTCCATCCTCAACTGTGTGGATCCGGCTGAGATAAACAGGGTCCAGAAAGCCGCTGTCGAAAGAAGCCGGCTGGGAATTCCGATCCTTATCAGCAGGGATGTCATCCACGGCTTCAAGACCATATTTCCGATTCCGCTTGGACTCGCGGCCACTTTTGATCCGGAATTGGTTGAGAGTGGCGCCCGTGCGGCAGCCGTCGAGGCCGCTTCCTGCGGAGTGAGATGGACATTCTCCCCGATGCTGGACATCTCAAGGGATCCACGCTGGGGCAGGATCGCCGAGAGTTCCGGAGAGGATCCGTACCTTGACGCCGTAATGGGCACCGCTATGGTTCGTGGCTATCAAGGCAATGGGGATTCAACCTCCATCGCCGCCTGCCTCAAGCATTTTGTAGGCTACGGGGCGACCGAAGGAGGCCGTGACTACAACACAGTCGAACTCTCCGAAAGGACTTTGCGCAATGTTTATTTCCCTGCGTTCCAGGCAGGTGTGGACGCCGGTGCGATGACCCTGATGACTTCGTTCAACACCATCGATGGAGTCCCTTCCACAGGCAACAAATGGCTGCTTCAGGACATATTGAGAGGAGAATGGGGATTCGACGGAATGATCGTGACCGACTGGAACTCTTCCGGCGAGATGATTATGCACGGATTCGCCAAGGATCTAAAGGACGCCACCGATCTGGCCGTCAACGCCGGAGTAGAGATGGATATGATGTCCTACGGCTACATATCCTTCATCGAGGAACTGGTCAAAGAAAAGAAAATCAGCGAGAAACAAATCGATGACGCTGTCAGAGACATCCTTCGCCTGAAGTTCCGCCTCGGGCTGTTCGACAATCCTTACGTCAAGGAGGAAGGCTCAGGAGATGTTCTCTACGCCCCGTCACATCTGGAGGCCGCCAAGCAAAGCGCCATTGAATCAGCCATCCTTCTGAAGAACGACAACGCGGCTCTTCCTTTGAAGGATGCCAAGACTCTGCTCGTGACCGGTCCTTTGGCCGACGCTCCTTACGAACAGATGGGCACTTGGGCCTTTGACGGGGACGAGACTCATTCCGTCACCCCTCTGGCAGCTCTCAAAAAGGATTACAACGTGATCTACGAACCGGGGACCGCCTTCAGCCGCGACAGAAGCATTGCAGGAATCGCTAAGGCAAAGGCCGCCGCGTCAAGGGCAGACGCCATCGTGGTGTTCGCCGGAGAAGAGGCGATCCTCTCAGGCGAGGCGCACTGCCTGTCCGACCTGAATCTTCAAGGTGCTCAGAGCGAGCTGATAGCGGCAATGCGGCAGACCGGCAAAAAGGTCATCGTGGTCGTGATGGCCGGCAGGCCTCTGACCATCGGCCGCGACCTGGAGAACTGTGACGCGATGCTTTATTCGTTCCATCCCGGCACAATGGGTGGCGAGGCGATCGCCGACCTCCTGAGCGGAAGGGCCGTTCCGTCCGGAAAGACTCCTGTCACCTTCCTAAAGACCGTCGGCCAGGCTCCGATGTACTACAACCACCTCAACACCGGCCGTCCGAACACCGGCACCGAGACCCTCCTGATGGACCTTCCTCTCAAAGCCGGCCAAACCTCCAACGGCTGCACCTCCTACTACCTCGACAGCAGCTACGGCCCGCTCTTCCCGTTCGGCTACGGCCTGAGCTACACCACCTTTGAATATTCCGACATAGCTCTCGACAGCCGTGAATATACCGCCGCCGACACGATCAAGGTCAAATTCACCCTGAAGAACAGCGGAGAATATGCCGGCATTGAGGTCGCACAGCTCTACGTTCGTGACCTCGTCGGATCCATCGCCCGCCCTGTCAAGGAACTCAAAGGTTTCCAAAGGGTTGCGTTGAACGTCGGCGAATCAAAGGTCGTAGATTTCTCGCTTCCTGTCTCCGCCCTCGCCTTCTGGAACATCAACAATGAATATATTGTCGAGCCCGGTGATTTCCAACTCTGGGTAGCCACCGACTCCGCCTCCGGCGAGCCTGTCGGATTCACTGTCAGATAGTCTGGAATCTATAGGTTTCTCAGGCAAATAGTCTTGTCATTTAGATTATGTCTTTGTTGGCCAATTACCACAAAGACATAATCTAATTCTTATCACCCTCGGCACGAAAACCGGAATAATCGCATAGAATCTGTTTTGAGTTGTTTGAAATGTTCTTTGATGTGAAAAATCTTCAAAAACAGCTTCTTAGTCCTGTCTCAAAGTCTCAATCCTCTCCGGAGACAGCCCTGTGGCAATCCCGATCTGTTCAACCGGGATGCCTAACGACAGCATAGACTTAGCGACTTTCTCTATACCCTTCTCTATACCCTTCTCAACGCCTTCCGCCGTGCCTTGTTCGACACCGGCCTTAAAGCCTTTGCGGTAGCCCTGCTGCTCGGCACCTTTGATGTACGGGCGCATCTCTTTCTCTGTCATCATATCGCTGAAATAGTTGTCAATCTCCTGGTCGTCAAGGCCGCTGACACGCATCGCCCGTTCCAACCTCACAAACTCAGCGTCTTTCTCCGACCTCGACTTCGCAAATATAGCGAAATTTCTGAATATCCGGCACCATCCCGCAACAGGACTGTCATATTCATCAGTATAACGCATTATCCTCGGCAACTCCAACAGGTAGAACGACATCCAGTCGCCGAACGGCTCGGCCGTCTCGACCTCACGCAGACTATAATGGTACAGGATTTTGTCCTCAGGCGAGTCCGGATGATCGTCCTCATAGTTCATTATGCAGATGACCTTGACGGGTGTCAGGGCATATTCCTCATCCCCGCGCTTCACCTGTCTGGTCACCAGCCTTGAGCCGTAGAAGAGCAGACGGTCGCGCTGGTCGAAACGCGAAGCCTTCTGCATCTCGACCAGAATCGTCCCGCCCGGTGTCCGGCAAAGAAGGTCGAAGAGTATCCTCTTGTCCTGCGGAGATATCTCCGTCAGTTCCGTGTTCCGGAACTCAACCGATATGATGTCCTCCTGAAGGATATCATTGAGGAGACGGACAAGCAATTCAGGGTGGTTCTGGAACAGATACTTGAACGCCCAGTCGCAGGTCAGGTCAAGATACTCCGGCGTGGCGAGCCGCTGTGCGTAGGCATCCTTCTCCTCGTCGGTCATCCCGACGAACCGCCCGTCGTTCTCAATCAGTCTACGGCAGTGGCGGTAGCGTTTAAGGTACTGCTCCTCCTCCGATGCCGCGTCCGGGCAGTCAGCGGCTTCCTGCCCATCCACGGTCTCTTGGTTAACACCCTCATGTTCAATGGTCTCTTGGTTAATGGTAGTCTGGTCATCGACCTTCCGCCTGACGGCACATTTTCTCTCTGAAGTCCTCATAGTTGAAGTGAATCATGTCTGTTTGTCAAAATGTCCCGCGATTTCTCCCGGAACACGACCGCAAGTTAGGCATTCCTAATGAAAGGAAACAGAAAGAAACACATTCAATTCATAAAAAACAGAAATATTTTCGGTGATACCCCCGAAGAAACCACTATTTGAGGCTTCTTTGACACGGCAGCCACCTTCGGCAAAGTGCTTTAGCGTCACCGTTGGACTTTAGGCACTCCAAAAACCCTCCGGCAACGCATTGAGCCATATTCGCTTCCCAAGAGTGTTCCGCAACACTCTTGAGAGACGTTCTAGCCCGAAAACGTTGCCCAAGCGCCACCTCCCCCGAAAGATCACCGAGAAATATTAGACTCTCGACATCATCAAGGCTCCTCTATTCCTCGTTTCGATGAATCGGAGGTGCTTCGTTGAGGACGTTAGAGTCATTCAAATTACTGGTTAACCCTCGTCGTATGTCCCGATTTTAAGCCGTGGCGGATAAATGCCACAAATGACAACCCTACCCCTTACCCAAAACATTCCAAAACGGCACCCTCCCTAAGTATGCCATGCCACTTCACAGCAATAAGATTCCTAAACACATACGTGAGAGTCTTATTATTCCCGACAAAGCGCATTTTTATCATAAAATGATTATCATAAAATGATAAAATGTCATATTTACAATGTAAGACATTATAACTTTGATAGATACATCAATCACGACAGGGTACGCCGGAGTCCATTTTTTTTGCGGCAAGGTCAAAGGGACAAGCGGAGTATCAAATCAGTTCGCGGATTATCTCGTCGGAGGTGAAGAGGCGGGATTCGGGGATGCGGATGCTGCCGCCTTGCTTCTCAAGGGCACCTTCACTCAAAAGGGAATTAATGACCGTGCGGCCGGCCAATGAATATAGTTCCGCGGCTTCCAAGCCTTTGTCGGTGCGGAGGGAGAGCATGATCCTCTCTACTCTGATGTCCTCGGGCGAAAGGGTCTCGGAGGTTCTTGAATATGTCGCCGAGGAACCGTCCGGACTTCTGTGCGGGAGTTCCTGGCTGTTCCAGGAGCGTACATTGCCGGTCAGGGAATGGGCACCGGGGCCGAGGCCGATGTACGGTGCCCGGCGCCAATAGGCGCTGTTGTGGACGGCTTCGAAGCCGGGCTTTGCGAAATTGGAGATTTCGTAATGATGGTAGCCGGACCGCCCAAGACATCTGCACAGGATGTCGTACTGCCGGCGACATTGTTCCTCGGAAGCCTCAACGTAACGCCCGTCGGCTACCATCTTGGCAAGGGCGCTTCCTTCCTCTATTGACAGTTGGTAGGCCGAAATGTGCTCTGGAGAAAGTTCCAAGGCCTTTTCGATCGTGTCTTTCCAGGTCTCGTCCGTCAGTTGGGATATGCCAAAGATCAGGTCAATGCTGATGTTCCGGACTCCGCTTTCGCGAAGGATATGGAAAGCCTTGACGGCATTCCCTGCATCGTGGCGGCGGTTCATCCAACGGAGAATGTCATCGTTGAATGACTGGATGCCCATGCTGATCCTGTTCACACCCAAGGCAAGAAGTCCGCGGACATATTCACGGCCTTTTTCCACTATATCTTCGGGGTTCACTTCAACGGTAAACTCATCGAAGAGTTCTGTCGGTGTGGTCACTTCGACAGGCTCAGTGACCAGAGAAAGCTGTTCAGTGACCAAAGAAAGCCGTTCAGTCTGGGAAACCGCACCGACAATCCGTGACAAAACATCAAGAGGAAGCACCGATGGGGTGCCTCCTCCGATGTATAGGGTGTTGACCGCATCCTGTGCGGACATATTCATTTCCAGTTCCTTCCGGCGGTCACGAATCTCAGCGATGACGGCATCTGCATATTCATTGAACGCCTGTCTGCTCCGGCATATTTCCGAATAGAAGTCGCAGTAAGTGCAGAAACTGCCGCAGAAAGGGACGTGAAGGTAGATCACAGGTTAGCGGAGCAAGAGTTCAGTCTTGCCGAGGAACGCCTGAGAGGTGTAGGCCTCAACCGTGTATATTCCCGACTGATAGGAAGGAATGTCGTTGAGATAGATGCTCAGGTCAACCTCCTTACCCTCGTAGTCAACCTCACGGGAAGCGGAGGCGACCATAGTCTGGCCGTTGAACGAGAACGAGGTCTGCGTGCTGTTGGTGAGAAGGATTCCGTCCGGATCCTTGACGCGGAGATAGACTCTCACCGGTCCCTTAGGAGCCAGGTCGTTCTCGACAAGGCTCAGGGAGGCCAGAAGTCTCACTACCCTGCTGCTACGGTCCGTAACCTTGTCGGAAGCGTTGTAGGCGGCAACGCTCAAGCCTCTGGACTTGATCACGGAGCCGGCCGCCACCTGACCGGTAAGGTTCTCGACCTTGCCCTTGAGGTCAGCGTTCTCCGCACGGCTCTCCGCGGCCTCGCGGCGCGCGGCGGCGGCATCGGCTGTCAGCTTGTGGTTCAATGTGTTGAGCGAGTCAATCTGCACTATGTAGTTTCTCATGATGCTGCGAAGGGTTCCGAGTTCCTTCTCGTACTGACGCATCTTGCGGCGGTTCGTGGCCTCGGTCTTCTGGATCCTCTCTATCAACTGGTTGACCTCTTCCTTGGAGGAGTCCAGCTGGCTGTTGATCGATGCATAGTCAGATGAAAGGCTGTCGTAGTCTCCCTTGAGGGCGATCATCTGCTGGGTAAGGTCGTCCTTCTCAGCGTTAAGGTCCTTTACAAGGCTGGACTTCGAGAACCAAATGTAGGCAAGTCCCGCGGCAAGCAGCACCGCCACAGCCACAAGAATCCACATAACCTTCTTGAGGCTTTCATTCTTTCTTTCCTGCTCTTCGCGCTCACGACGCTCGCGGATAGGATCAATTTCTGCCATAGTCTTTCGATTTAATGATTAATGACACAAAAATAACAAAACTATTTCATATCTTTGTTTGGTTAGCAAAAATCGGACTATTATGAAATATTTTATCAGAGCTGTCAAATACTTTTTCTACTTCACCATCCTGTTTGTGGTCATAATGGCGGCGCTCGTGTTCATCGGAGTCGTCAAGGCTGATGTCAGCCTAATGTTCCGCGATGGCTATAAGTCGCTGTGGCAGATAGCCTTGCTATTCGCTTTCGTTTCAGCCTTCTACCCAAGATTCGGTTTCATCAAAAGATCAGTCATATTAAAAGGTGAATATTCCGACCTCCGTGGCGGGATTATTGAATATATGGAGATGCGCGGCTACCGCCTCGAAAGCGAGGATGGCGAGAATATGACATTCCGCCTCCGCTCCAAGTTCAGCGCCCTCTTCAAGATGTTCGAGGATCGGATCACAATGACCCGCGAGCTTGGCGGCTTCGAGGTGGAAGGCCTGACCAAAGAAGTGGTGCGGATTGTCGGCGGACTGGAGTACAAATTCCGGGTGCTGGACGAGGAGTAATCCACATTTACGGGAAATGAATATGCTCGACCGGTGCTGCCGGCACCATTGAAGCACAGATATAACACTCTAATATTCAAAGATTATGGCAGAAGAACTCAAGACTGTCGCAAAGTTCGACAACGCGATGAGCGCCCACATCACAGCGGGTATGCTCAATGAGAACGGCATCCCTGCCGCAGTGTTCGGGGAGAACTCCTCCTACGTCTCACTGAACTATGTAGATCCTGTCGAGGTAAAGGTCAACGCCGCCGACTACGACGCCGCCATGGCCCTCATCAACTCCAACGACCGCTAATATCGGCCATAAGCCTTAGGCGCAAGACTCCATTATTAGACAAATCTGCTACGCCTCGTCAAGAATCTTCTTGGCGGCGTAGGAGAGGGCGTCATAGAAATCCTGTCCGAAGACGGAGATGAGGGGGTCGCGGAGGAACTGATAGACACGGATGCCTTCGCGGCGGCCTTTCTCGTAGGCATCCTTGCATATTCCCCAACGATGGAGGTTCAGGGCCTGGCCGCCGCCGGTGAGTTTGGTGACGCGGATCGGGTAGAGCCAGCAGGACTGGGGTTTGCGGAACTTGCACTCGCCTTGGAAGAAGCACCGTTCGATGGAGCAGAAACAGTTGCCGGCCTCGTCGAAAGTGGTGTAGGCGCATTCCTCGGTCTGATCCACGACCGGGGTCACGATGTCCCCGTCACGGTCGATGGAGAAGAAGCCCTCCTTGTCAATCTGCGCGCGGCCCTGCGGCCTCATAAGCTTTGAATATATGGGGTAATTCTCCTCCAGAGGCTCCAGCTCCGACTCCTCCAACGGAGCCCCGCTGTCCCCTATTATGCAGCAACAGCCCTTGCAGACAGCGTAGTCACAGGCGAAATATTCAGTGACAACATCCTCAGACACAAGGATGTCGCCGATCTGGATAATGGTTCCGAACTTATTGTTTGACGACATATTCAATTCTCATTCCTTCGGACAGAGCTCCGAAAATTTCCTTTACCTTGTCGGCGGAGACACTGCCGATTCTGTTGTTATAACCGGTCAACACGTCCTTTCCGCCGGAATAGCGCATCAGGACGGCGTCCACATAATTCTTCGGATCCGCAAGATAGGTCGAGTAGCCATTGGTCAGCAGGGACTTGCAGGAAGCGAGCTCCGCGGCGTTGACCGGATTGGAAAGCACGTTTTCAATCACCTTGCGGGCCTCCACAAGAGTCCTCATCGGCTGGTCGGAACCGCTCTTCACACCATAAGGGAGGCCGGATTCCGGCACAGGAGTGCAGGTGAATATCAATTCCAGAGCCTCCTGAGGCCAGATGCTGAAGCGGTCGGCCATTCTGACACTGAACCCGTGCTCGGCCATCACACCGGTAAGCCTGCGCTGGAGGGCGAGGCTGGCGACCTTGAATGCCATATAGTTCTCTGTCGTGAACGGCTCGGCGCAGGCCAAAGCCAGACTGATCTCAACAGGGGTTCCGATGCGGGAATATGTCGTGGCACCGGTGCGCAACTTATAAGATGAGAACTGGCGTACGGACGAGGACTTGCTGACCCGGAATCCGCCAAGATACTGGCAAAGGATTTTCTGGACGGACTCCGCCGACAGATCGCCCACAATCACAAGAACTCCGTCATTCGCTCTTATAAATTGATTGTCAAAAAAATCAGATGCGTCATCCAACGTTCTGGCGGTGAGACCGGACGGCGTCTTGACGGACGAGTAGTTGTAGTCCTGGTACATGAGGCTGTCCAGATAGGCCGGCTTGAGGGAAGCCAGTTCCATCCTTTTCCACGGCTCAAAGGCCGAAAGCGAAGGCTTCCGCATATTGGCGGCGGAAAGCAAGGCCTTGAGGGTCAGCATGAACCTGTTTGACGGGGCTGAGCCGTAGAGTCGCAGATCAGATGTCGAGACGGCACATGACATCTCCACCCCGTTGACACGGAGCACTTTGTCGAAGTCGCTTCCCGGCATGCCGGCGATGTTGCACAGGCCGAACATATCGGAGAAAAACGCTCCCTCCCCGCGAGGAAGATTCCGGACAGTGGAGAAACCACCCTTTATCATAAAAGAGTAACTGAAACGCCCGGCAGCCGGCATCTTCTTGTAAATCACCTTCATGCCATTGGAGAAAGTCCACATCTCCCCTCCGGAGACAGGCTCCGCGGCCACAGACTTCATCTTGACCTTATTCCTTTCGTTCCAGAAAGCCGAGGTGTCCTTGGCCGTCACAGGCCACTTGTAGAGCGGTTTGTCCAGCATGGAGACCCCGTCGGTCACCGAACCGAACAGAACCGGCCAGAACCATTCGTCATAATCCTCCTCGTTTCCCGTCCATGTGATCTTGGGATTCTCCATCTCGGAGAGCAGGGCCAGAGTGTAACCGTTGAAAAGTTCGGTCTCAGCCTTTGTGGACATATTCCTGGAAGAGAAGAAGTTGGCCTTGGTCGCCGGGGAAGCCAGATCAGCTCCGTAAAGGTAAGAGGAGACGCAGCGCAGAACAAGGGCATCATTCGTCTGCGTCCTTAGGAAACCATTCAGGACGGAATTACGCGCGACCAGATATTCCTCCGCCCCGATTCCCTTGGAACAAATCTCCGAAAGGACGGAGGCGACCGCCATCGAGGCTGGCATCAGCTGGCCGCGGGAGGTCCGCACACTCACGCTGAAACGCTCGTCACCAGCGCATGACGCACTTCCAAGATATTCAACATCAAACGATTCCACAGGAATATCCCTACCAAGGAAACTTTCGCGGAGGCGGCTTGAGACAATCTCCCTCAACGATCTGGAGAATAATTCCGAGATGAACGGCTGGATCGTGTTCATCTGGTCGTCAGGTGTCCTCGGCGAGCGGAACTCCACAGTCACGGAAGAACCGCCGGACGGGATGAATGAATATTCAGGAGCGATGGCAGGCCTCCAGACATATTCCTTCTTCTTGTAGGCGGGATTGCGGGAAGGAACCATCAGCGAGAATACGTTCATCCTTTCCTTGATGGCGGTAGGATTGATGTCACCCGCGATGATGATGGCATGCTGGCAAGGCTGAGCCGCGATGAGGTCGAACAGCATGAGAAGCGTGGTGTCCGACGCGGCCTGGTCAAAGACCGGCACATCATCGAATCTGAATATTGTCGCGTCGTCACGGTAGGAGATATATCCTTCCGAACGGCAGCCTATTCCCTTGCGCGACAAGAACTTATAAGGAATCGTCTTGTTGAAGTGGGGCAATGACGAAAGCTCTTTTCTCGCTGACAGAGTGTCGCTTACCCCCTTGCACACAAGCGCGAAGTCAGCGACTCCCTTCATCGATGGATTCGTCAACAGATAGTAGGAAATCCCGTTGGTAAGATTGCCGGTAGTGACCGAGCCGTCCTTCTGAAGAACGGGCAGATTCTGCGCTGGCATCATTATTGAAAAACCAAACAGCGCAAAACACAAGACTGATTTGAAGATAAGACTACGCATCATTGACACCTCCCGTTTAGACAAAAATAGCCAATAATGTGCAATTGACACAAATTTTTATTACATTTGTGGTTATTGCGATTATAAGGAATATAGTTAAACATAATTTTTAATACGATGAAAAAGTTTATTCTCGCGATCGCTGCCGCGTTCATGGCAGCAAGCATGGCATCCGCCCAGGACATGGCCCAGGCAACAGAACTCTACAATAATGGAGCCACAGCCATCTCCATGAAGAATTGGACTGAAGCCCTCGACTGCTTCCAGAAAGCTCTCGAAATGGGTAAGACCATAGGCGCTGACGCCGATGAGCTCGTGGCAAACTGCAAGAACGCCATCCCTGGAGTCTCCCTTGAGATCGCAAAGGACCTGATCAAGGACGCGAAGTACGATGAGGCCGCCGCCAAACTTGACGAAGTCGCCAAAATAGCCGAGGAATATGAGAACGCCGAGGTTGCCGAGAAGGCTAAGGAGCTCGTTCCTCAGATGTGGATGCAGAAAGGTGTTGACGCACTCAAACTGAAGGACTTCGCCACCGCCGCCGATGGTTTCGCGAAGTCTTACGCCGCCGACACCACCGCCGGAAAGACAGCCCTCTACCTCGGACAGGCTCTCGGAGCCCAGGGCAAGACCGATGAGGCCATCGAGGCTTTCAGGCATGCCGCTTGGAACGGTGAGGAGGCCGAGGCCAAGGAGCAGGTTTCCAACATCTATGTAAGGCAGGCCAACGCCGCCCTTAAGGGCCAGAAGTTCGCTGACGCCGTGAAGGCAGCCGAGAAGGCCAACAGTTATGTCGAGAACGCCACAGCTTACCTCATCGCAGGGCAGAGCTCACAGAAACTCAGCAAGAACGCCGACGCCATCAAGTACTTCGAGAAGTATCTTGAGATGAAACCGGACGCGAAGAACGCTCCGGCCATCACTTTCACCGTGGCCGCCCTCTATCAGGGCGCTAAGAACAACGCCAAGGCTCTTGAATACTACAAGAAGGTACAGGACGATCCTAAGTTCGGCGCACAGGCCAAGCAGATGATCGCTTCCCTCAGCAAGTAACCAATGAAGTTCCTCGAACTTCTTGCTCCGGCAAGAAACGCTGACATCGGCATCGCGGCTATCGACTGCGGTGCCGATGCCGTGTATATCGCCGGGCCTGCGTTCGGGGCGCGTCAAGCCGCCGGAAACTCGATGGAGGACATCCGGAGGCTCACCGAATATGCCCACAGATTCGGAGCGCGCATATTCCTGACACTCAACACTATTCTTTTTGACAACGAGCTCGCGGAGGCGGAAAGACTGCTTGCCGAGGCGAAGGACGCGGGAGTGGATGCCATCATCGCGCAGGACCTTGCGGTCTGGGAACTGACCGACCTGCCGGTCCACGCTTCGACACAATGTGCGATAAGGACTCCTGAGAAGGCTCGGCTTTACGAGGGCATCGGAGCCTCACGGCTTGTTCTTGAACGGGAGATGTCTCTGGACCAAATCCGTGCGATAAGGTCGTCCGTTAACTGCGAGCTGGAGTTCTTCGTGCACGGAGCGCTCTGCGTCTGCTACAGCGGCCAGTGCTATATGTCAGAGCGGATAGCCGGGCGAAGCGCCAACCGGGGGGAATGCATCCAGGCGTGCCGGTCGCTTTACGACCTTGTGGACGAAGATGGAAACGTACTGGTGCGGAACAAAGCCCTGCTGTCGCTGAAGGACTACAACCTCAAGGACAGGATGCAAGACCTTGCCGATGCGGGAATATGCTCGCTCAAAATCGAGGGAAGGTTGAAGAACATCTCCTACGTGCGGAATGTCGTCCGGGCATATTCATTGGCATTGGATGAGTTGGTCGCGGCAAATCCGGAGAAGTTACGCAGAGTTTCGTTCGGGCGGAGTGAAGGCGGGTTCACACCGGATCTGGCCAAGACTTTCAACCGTGGGTACACGCAATTGTTTCTGGACGGAAAACGGTCTGGGAACTGGTCCTCGATGGACGCGCCGAAATCAATCGGAGAGGAGGTCGGGACGGTGGTCTCCATAGCCCCGATGCGCCAGAACTTTTCAAACGGCAAGAGGCCAAGCGAGGAGAACATCACAATAACATTACGGATGAAAAATCCGGGTGACCGGCTTCAGAACGGGGACGGATTCTCTTTTCTGTCCAAAGGTCGTTGGGAGATTGTCGGTTTCCGTGGCGATGTCTGCCAAGGGAACCGGATAACGTGCAGAAATGTCACTGGACTCTATCCCGGAGCAAAACTGTACCGGAACCTCAGCAACGCATTCGAGAAAGAGCTGGAGTCTAATCTGCCTGTCAGGACCATTCCTGTTTCGGTGGATATTTCGGTCATTGTGGTTCCGGTCACTTCGACAAGCCCAGGGACCGAAGATGACCGGTCGCCGAGCTTGCCGAAGCGACTCAGCGAACCAACATATTCACTGAAAATCAACGCGGTAAGTCAGGACGGGCGGAGCGTCAAAGTGGAACGTGAAGCGGGACACAACGCAGCGGAGAACCCAGAAAGGATGCGCGGAATGTTCGCCACTCAAATCTCAAAGGCCACAGGAATATATTCATTCACCCTCCGCTCGCTTGAAGTGGAGACTCCGGACGGCTCGCTGCCGTTCCTTCCGGCCTCAGCGCTGAACGCGATCAGGCGCGACCTCGCCGCCACCCTCGACAAAATGCCTTGCAGAGCGATTCCTCTGCCCACAGGCAAAACTGCCGACAATCCGGGAATCTCCAATGCCCTTAGCACTCCAAATAACGCCGAATCTCCATCCGAATGTCAAGACCGTCGGCAAGACCAGAAGCCGATTCTATCTAAAATCCCGGATATTCAAGAACCGGCATCGGACGGCATCCATGTTTCGTACAAAGCCAACATCGCCAACCATGTCGCCCGCGAAACCTATCAGGTCCTGGGTGCGACCCAAACTGATGAGGCTTTCGAAATCTCGCACCTTCCCGGCACCGAATTGATGCGCACCAAATACTGCATCCGCCACGAACTCGGCCTCTGCCCGGTTCATCGGAAAATCGGCAGGCATCAAGGCAAGGCAAACTTCGCGACCGGCTTATCCAAGTTGGCCACAACCACCCCGTCAGGGCACCTTTATCTTATCAACAACGGCAAACGCTACCATCTCTCATTCGACTGCGCCAACTGTGAGATGGTTGTCCGGGTTAACGATTAATTGTGTAAATTTACCACCGCAACCACTGCTTTTCGGGAATATTCCGAGGCACTAAAACAGATTTGATCATGAGTCCCTTTAAGAAAGGAGTGTTGTCTCTCCTTATTCTGGTTTTGTCCGCCTTGCCATCCCAAGGCAACGAGGTGATGTTCTCTCCGGTGATACGGAACTTCACGCCATCCGACTACCATGGCGGCAGACAGAACTGGTCAGTCTCACAATCAGCATCCGGGTTGATCTATGTGGGTAACAACCAATATCTTCTGGAATATGACGGACACTCATGGAACAGGTACCTTATGCCTAATAAAGGTATCGTCAGATCGGTTCTTGCGGATCCTGACGGAAAAATCTACTGTGGCTCCTCTCAAGAATTCGGTTATTTCGTGAAATCAGGAAACTCTCTGATTTTCCGTTCGCTCAGTGACGGACTGAAGGAGATGAATATCCTGATTATAACATAACGGAACAGCACCGCTTTGGGCATTGGCATCTCCCACAAAAAACACTTATCGCGGTTTCGCGTCCCAGCAGAACCTCCGTATTCCAAGAGCGTGATTTCGCTTAAAAGGCGCTCGCGAAGAAACAATCATCCCTCTAAAAGCGTAAAAGAGGCTGAATGTCGCTTGTAGGAGAACATGATAAAGGCTCGCAATTTTCTCCTCGAAAAATGAGGATGGCAATCTCCTTGAGATAACGCATTAAGTAACATGAGAAAAATAAGTTGCCTCAGATTAAGAGAAGATTTTCGAGGATAGATCTATTTTCAAAGAAGAAGTGTGCCGGTGGCACATGACTGATGAGAAAAGACATATAGACCGAAAAGACAATCAACGATTACCAAGTTATTTTTAAGGATTACTAAAATGGCAAGCCCTTGCCTGCTAGCGAAAATTCATCGTATAATCACATTCTATATAATAGCCCATGTTTATTACCAGAATAAGGAACAGCAACAATATCAATCATACGTTGATATCATACAGTGTTACACTTTTGAAAATATTTCGGGTTAAAATCATTACAATATGAAAGTCATATTCATAAATAAATTCCAAGTGTGTACATGGTAGAATATTAATTCATGGGCTACAAGTGCGTACCCGGCATATTATTCAGATTAAAATTCCGCTTACATATTATAACGTATTTGATTTTTTTGTAAATTTCGGGTCTCAAAAAACCAAATATGTATTTATGAAACGATTCTTGACTTATGTCCTGGTTGTACTGCTGGCGACAGCGTGCTACAACGATGACGAGCTTAAATCTCGCCTGGACGATGTGGATCAGAGACTTACAAAAGTGGAAACACTGGTCTCTTCCCTCAACACCCAACTCATAAAACTGCAAGAACTGATCGCAGGGAAACAGTTCATCAGCAACATTGAGGACAAAGAGGACGGCACTCACGTCATCACCTTTGTCAATTCCTATGGCGAAATGTCCACCATGACCCTGAAAGACGGGTCCAAAGGAGCAGACGGAAGCGACGGTCAAACCCCAGACATCTCGGTGAAGCAGGCTCCGGACGGAAAATGGTACTGGACAGTAAACGGAGAGTGGCTGCTGGACTCTGAAGGAAAGACGGTACCCGTCACCGGAGAACGTGGAGTCACTCCTTCCATGAAGATCGAAAACGGGAAATGGTACGTTTCCTACGACAACGGCATCACGTATGTCGAATGTGGCCAGGCCACGGGCGACGCCTTCTTCAAGGACGCAAGGTTGAGCGAGGACGGCAAGACAGCCTACCTCACACTCGCCGACGGCACTGTGCTTACTTTCGAGATATACAAGGAGTTCGGAATCGCGGTGGAAGTGCCTTCTTCTCTTATCTATTCCGGCCAGACCAAGGAATATGCCTACACCATCACAGGCGGAGACGAGAACACGATTCTGGAAGTGCTTCCAAAAGGCAATTGGGAAGCAGAGGCCAAAGCCACTGATGAAAAGAGCGGTGTGATCGCCGTGACAGCGCCTGACTCACCTGAGGTAGGCAAGGTCATCGTCCTTCTCAGCGACGGGGCCAACAAGACCCTTATGAGAACTCTGACATTTGTCGCCGGAAATGTGCACGTCAGCACGACTTCGGTCGAAAGTCCGGCTTCAGGTGGAGTGTTCAATGTGGATGTGACAACAAACCTTGAGTTCACGGCTGAGATTGAATCAGATCAGACATGGGCACGTCTGGTAGAGACCAAGGCCTACGAAGTCTACACCAAGACCATCAGCGTCAGCGTTGACAAGAACGAAATGCCTTATGCAAGAGAGGCAAGACTGACTTTGAAGAACGACGGCAACATCATAGAATCAATTGTCATCTATCAGAATCCTGTCACTTACCCAGACAATGTCATGGTACTTGTGATGCAGCCTCTTGCTAAAGACAGCTGTGTCGTGCTTCCTGTCACATACAACAGAACGACTCCGGAATACAACGTGGATTGGGGCGACGGTACCAAAGAGACTGTAAAGTCGGCTTCTTACCCGAAGCACAAGTACAACGACGCATCCAGGTTATACCCTGTACAAATTAGCGGAGCCATCGGTTCTGTCAGCCGCGTCAGCGTAACCAAACACGATGCTGATCTTGTGGAAGTCATCCAATGGGGTGACCTTTCTCTCTCCGGTGTTAATTTTGAATATCAGACAAACCTGATACGCATCGCAGCCCCTAAGGGTGACGAACTTAAAAATGTCAGCTCTTGCAACAATATGTTCCATAATTGCAAAAGCCTGAAAGAAATTCCAGCCAAATTCATGCAGGGACTCAGCCCGAAGACAACCAATTTCAACAACACATTCGATGGCTGTGAATCTCTGGAATACCTCGACCCTGACATATTCAAGAACTTCACGACAGCGGGCATAGCAATGCGTTCTCTGTTTCTCAACTGCAAGAGCCTGAAGAACGCGCCTACTTTCAAATACTTCAATTTCAAGCCTTCCTGCGAATACCTTTACAACCAAACTTTTTCAGGTTGCGAATCGCTTACAGAGATTCCGGAACACATGTTCAACGAGACAGCCAAGGCCGTCACCAGATCCACGAAACTGACGAGCACTTTCAAAAACTGCAAGTCCTTGGAAGTCATACCGGACAGTTTCTGGGAGAATCTTCCTGTCGATAAGATTGTGGAACTGAACAACGCGTTCCAAGGCTGCGAGTCCCTGAAATCAGAGAGTCTCGGATTCCTTAATAAACTCCTGAAGGTCTACAAATGGCAGAACACGTTCTACGGCTGCACTTCATTGACTACACTGCCGGAATACGAGGTGAAGATGGACGGCAAGACAGTCAGTGTTCCTGTCTACATGAGAGACGCAGAGGAGTACAAAGCCTATTTTGCAAACAGAAATTACTCGGCTACCAATTTCTGCTTCAAGGACTGTGTCAACCTCGAAGGTTACTTCGACAAGATCCCTCAGTCATGGGGCGGCGGTTGGGACGGCACCACAGAAAAGCCTTCGATCGAGGTGACGGCAACCCTCCCGGAAAAAGACGGTTACTTCAGCATCGATTTCCATGTAAAAGGCAAGAGTGTCGCTACGGCCTACTATTACCTTACAGCCAAAGCCATTGCGGATGAAATACTTCCGAAGTACAATAATTCTTACAGCGAGTTGTGCGAGCAGAAGGGTATCGAAATCGAGAGTGAATACCTTAAGGCATTGAATTCAGACCAGGGGCTCACTCTTGGATTCACCGAAGGCGTGCCTAATGTGGAGTATATTCTCATCGTTTCAGGAAAGAATATGTTCGGCGAAAGCTATGCCTATAAGGTTCAGGCCACCACAGCTATTCCAAAGGGTTCTGACGAGTACGAGCGTTACCTCGGCGAGTGGACGGTGACCAGCGCTTCAGCCACATCCGAATATGTCGGCTATGACCGCAAGCCTATCTCATTCGACATCAAGATCGAGCCTTTCCGCGTTGACGAGAGCTACTATGTCTATGGATGGGGTGTCACAAAATTCACGGACAATTACCCGATGATTATGTTCTTAGAGGACGGAAAACTCTGTGCATGGACCGGAGCCCACCATGGTTCGGTTATATATCAGGGTTACCCATATAGTGACGGCATAAGCTACAACATAGTCCTCAACTCATACACTCTGTGGGAAGACGGCTCTTACGGCATCTACATGGCCGACGGAGAGAAGGTCGGCGAGGCTGAATATGCCGAAGGCAGTTTCAACATGAATGGAGTGAAGTCGAAGTACTATGCGGAGCGGGGTTACGACATCATGTGCCACGGCTTTGACTTCTGCCTGTCAATGGGCGGTCCAGGCTGGTCCAAGATATTCATAGCTCCGGAAGTCGTGAAGGATCAGTATGTCATCCACGGAGAGGACGGCAAGAACTACGCTCCGTACATCCTCGCGCCTTACACATTCACAAGAAAGGCGACAAAGAGCAACACCGCCAGCGTGACCGTCGAGCGCAACAAAGCCTTGATGGACAGCGGCGAATGCCTGCCGGCAAGTTTCGGCAAGGCCGAGGTGAAAGCCAACGCCAATGAGCCTGCCAAGGGATTCTACAGATTCTGATCAGAATCCATTGACAGAAAGTCTATAATCAAAAAACGCTGCCGGGAGAAATCCTGACAGCGTCTTTCAATATGACCACGCTCATACTACCTGCCTTTGCCGAACACAAAACTGGACAGCCAACCAATCAGGAAGCAGGAGACCAATCCAAGGAAACCATAGAGGGTGGATGTCACGTGAGAGAACCTGTGAAAGAGCAAGAGGACAACCACACAGCCGACGAAACCGGTGACCGCGCTCCTCGTCCCGATGCGCTTTGTGAATATTCCCATAAGGAAAAGGCCACCGAGGCTGCTGGTCAGAAGTCCAAGAAAGAAATTGAACTGGTCCCACAGAGACGCGATGTCAAAGGTCGCCAAGGCTATGGCCATCAAGACTCCCAGCGTACCGACGATGATTCCGGACACCCTTGCGAACCTCACTTTCTGAGCGTCCGTGCAATTCTTCCGGATCTTTGTGTAGAAATCCTCACACATGACCGTAGTTGAGGAATTGATGTTGGAAGACAGGGTTGACATCGCGGCGGCGAAAATAGCCGCTATGAGAAGGCCGGAGATTCCGACCGGCAGCCTGCACATGATGTAGTGAGGGAAGATAGAGTCTGTGTTGCTCATTCCGACATTCAACAATTGTGGTTCCTGACGGAAGAACACAAACAGAGCCGTGCCGATGCCGAAGAACAGGAACGCGATAGGTATGCTGAGGAGTCCGTTCAGCCACAGCCCCTTCTCCGTTCCCTTGGTGTCCTTCACCGTCAAGTATTTCTGCACGACAGACTGATCAGACGTGTAGGTAAGCAACTGGTTGGAGAAGCCTCCGAGGATCGCCACCCAGAAGACCGGCTGCGTCCAGTCCAAGGACATGTTCAAGATGTTGAATTTGGACTGCTCCACAGCCACATTCATGAAGCCGTCGAAGCCTCCTTTTATGCCTCCGACAATCCACACGAACGAAATGATGGCTCCACCCACAAGAAGAATCCCTTGCACCACGTCGCCCCAGACCACGGCCTCTATTCCGCCCATGGTGCAATAGATGATCGTCACCACACCCATCATGAGGATGCAGAGATAGATGTTGATTCCTGTCACGGCGTTGAGCGCTAGCGACGGGAGGAACAGCACGATCGCTATCCTGGTGAACATGAAAAGGCAGAAGAACGCCGACGCAAGCCAGCGGACAGAGCCGCTGAATCTTTCCTCAAGATATTCATAGGCCGAGGCGACCTTCAGCTTCCGGAAAAGCGGGAGGTAGAAATTTATAACAACGGGGACCGTCAGGATGATCGTCATGTTGTACATGAACATGCCCCAGTCAGCGGCATAGGCCTTGGCCGGGATGGACAGGAACGTGATGGCGCTGAGGGCGGTGGCGAATATGCTGATGCCGGCGGCCCACCAAGGAATGCTGCCGCCTCCCTTGAAGAACTTGTCGGAGCCATTGTTCCTACGTGAGAAATAGAATCCCATTCCCATCATCAACAAAAGATAGACTATGACCACAAGATAGTTGACCCATCCAAACGACGCCTTGTCAGCAATCGAAACCTCGATGATGTCTTCCGACCTCACACCAGGCCTCGCCTCCCCCGAAGGGATTATGATCTTTCCGTTCAGTTCCACCGCGGTGGTCACGACAGGCAAGGAGAGATCAAGAGAATCCAACGTGGTCCATGTGTCAGTGATGGTGTGATAGGCGAATATCTTATTGGAGAATCCCTTATGGCCAAGAAACGCCTCCACAAGTTCCTCTGGCCGCGACTCGTCCCTGCCAAGGGAATCCCTGCGAAGAAATTCAACTCCATCGTCCCCGCCAAAGACCAGGATGTGCGCCGAGCCGTATTTCACAGCCGAGCCATACATCAGTGACAGCGGTTTCCCTCCGTCATTAAAGGACGCCTTCCTGTTCCAAGTGTCATGAGTTGGAAGATATTCCCAGACATTGCTTTCCATGAATATGCCGTCCGGCCCGGAACTTCTTCCGCCTATGAGGTAGAAAGCCTCCTCTCTGCCGTTATGCTGATAGACAAAGCAACTGCCCTCCGTGACAAGCGTTCCCGGACATGGAGCCAATTCCTTGAACTGACGGGAACCGACATTCAGCCTCAAAAGACTATTCGCGCCATCCCGGGAACCTATAATATAAATATAACCTTTGTGATATTCAGCGGCATTAGGGACAAAACCGGCGGGGAGGCTGCAAAAGGACCTTACCTTAAGGTCATCAAGGGAGCCGCTGAGCGTGAATATGTCCTCGGAGCGACCGTCCGCGTTCATCCCGCCGATGCAGAACATTGTCTTGCCGTCACCGGCCGCACATCCGTTGCCGAGTGGAACCGGAAGGCGCACACCTTCCACTTCGCGGCAGGAAAGCCGTCCTCCGGCATCAGTGACAGCCCAGACCTTGTCGAAATAACTTTTGACACCTCCCTCCCAAGGTTTGGCGTTCTCAAAATCAGAGCCGCCGGCGATCAGGACAATGTCCCCCACCTTCCCGATGAAAGCTCCGGCAGAGCCGTGTTTTTCCGCAACCGGCATCACCGCCGCCTTGCCGACCGTACATTCGGTCGCGTTTACTGTAAAAATCGAGATTAAAAGGCTTGTGGCAAGGACTGCCACTTTTGTCATTCTCCTGTTCCGCATCGTGATATTGGTTATTTTAAATTCTATGGCTGCAAAGATAACGCATGAATTAAATACTACAAAATATTAGCGATAAATATTACTTATTTTACCCAAATTTAAGAATAATGCCTATTATGTTGCTAAAATCTCGTAATAAATATTGCATATATTATACTTAATTAATACTTTTGCATACGATAAAAACGACATGATTAACACTATTATATTCCATGAAACGTATCAAAGGATTGATTGCAGCCCCGTTCACGGGGTTTAAGGAAGACGGATCGGTAAATCTGTCCGCTGTGGAAAGGCAGCAAAGATTCTACAAAGACAACGGGATTTCCGGGGTTTTCGCTTGCGGGACGACCGGCGAAGGCTCCTCTTTGACTTTGGACGAGAAAAAGGCTCTCTTCAAGGAATGGGCGAGATTCCGCGAGGATGGCTTCGCCGTGATCGGGTTTCTCGGCGGCACCAGTGTGCCTGAATGCAGGGGACTGATGAAATACGCCAAAGAATGCGGCCTTGACGCGGTAGCCATGACCGCGCCTTATTACCAAAAGGCCTCCAGCGTCAAGGATCTCGCATTGACCCTTGCCGAAGTGGCGTCAGCGGAACCTGACATGCCATTCTTCTATTATAATATTCCTTGCCTGACACATGTGTGTCCGCCTATGATCAGTCTCCTAAAGGAGGTGGATGGTCTCATCCCTAATTTCGCGGGCATCAAGTACACATTCGAGAACATGATGGACTTCCAACTCTGTCTTGAATTCAAGGACAGGAAGTACAACATCATGTGGGGAAGGGACGAGATGATGCTTCCGGCTCTCTCAATCGGTGCGGACACCTTCATCGGAAGCACTTACGGCTACAACGCTCCGATCTACCTCGCCATCATGAAGGCGTTCAAGGAGGGCAGGATTTCTGACGCCGCAGGGCTTCAGTACAAGGCTAACATCATCATCACATTCCTCGAGAAATACGGCAACGGCTGCGGGAAAGCGTTCATGAAGGCCGCGGGGCTGGATCTCGGCCCATGCAGAAGACCGCTCGCCACTTTGTCGCCGGAAGCATATTCATCGCTTTTGGAAGACCTGAAAGACACTGAGTTCGACAACTACAAGTGCATATTCAAATAGCAACAAAAACCAATACCAAAATGAACAGAACGTTAAGACTGATCTTCCGCGTGATGGCAGTGATGTTCGTGGCCACGGCTTTCGGACTGGGAGCGTCAGCGCAGGAAAAAGGATCCGGCAAGGCTATGTCCGTCTCCGGAGTTGTCACCGACAACACCGGGGCAGGTCTGCCAGGAGCCAATGTTCTGGTAGTCGGTTCCAAGAACTGGGCTATCACAGACGCCAAAGGAGCATACTCAGTGCAGGCCGGACAAGGCGATGTGCTTGAGTTCTCATTCATCGGAATGCTGACGCGGACCGTGACCGTGGGTACAAGCGCGGTGATCAACATCAGCCTTGAGGATGACACCCAGATGCTTGAGGAAGCCGTCTCCATCGGCTATGGTACTCAAAACCGCTCGCTTGTCACCACATCAATCACGAGGGTGTCCTCGGAAGAATTCGAGCACAGTCCTCAACAGAATCCACTCGTCCAGCTCCAAGGCAAGGTGCCCGGACTGCAACTGCAGGTCACTTCCGGCCAGCCGGGAGCAAGCCCGGACATATTCATGAGAGGAGGATCCACCACCGGGGTTACAGGAGACTCTCCGCTGATCATTATTGACGGGGCTGTCTCGCAGGGCACGAGAGGGATTCAGGACATGAATCCGGCTGACATCGAATCCATCGAGGTCCTCAAGGACGCGGCGTCAACGGCCATCTATGGTGCCCGCGCCGCCAATGGCATCATCATCATCACGACAAAGCAAGGAAGCGAAGGGAGCGCGAAAGTCAATTTCCGTTACACATTCGGTCTTGACCAACAGCCGAAGAAACTCGATCTTCTCAACGCGAGAGACTACATCTACCTGACCAGAAAGGCCGTCTGGGAAGATCCGAACGCGACAGAGGCCGACAAGAACAAGTTCCTGAACGGATCATTCGGAATGTCAACGGGAAACGCATGGGACTCGCCGAACACGCTTGAGTTCCTTGACGTTTACCTCAACAATTACGGACAGGACTTTGTGGCCGACCTGTTGGAGAACAAGGGATGGGAGACGATGGTTGATCCCGTAACCGGAAAGCAGTTGATATTCATGGACACAGACTTTCAGGACGCCACGTACCGGAACGCATCCAAGAACGAGTACGAATTGAGCGTCTCGGGTGGAGACAAGAAACTCAGCTACTACGGAAGCCTTAGATATCTTGACCAGGACGGCATCGTGAGAGGGACCTGGTACAAAAACTACAGCGCGTCCATGAACGCGTCCTACCAGATCAGCAAGAGTTGGAAAGTCTTCTCGAAAGCCACTCTCAATGTGGGAGACAGGAACACCATGTCCAACTCCGTAAACTCCATGCAGAGAGCCATGTTCATGCCTCCTACGTACAAACTATACTACGAGGACGGGACACCGGCCCCGGGTGAGGGGATGTCATCGTTCCGCCCACGCGAGTACGAGAACTACTACAAGACAAGATACACTGTCAACAAGCAGTACAGGACCACCATACAAGGCGGCGCCGAATGGAAAATCATTCCTGGGCTGACCTTCGCCCCTTCCGTTTACTACATGATGACAGAAGGCGTCACCGGAGGGTTCGAGGCGCTGAACGAGACGACAGGGACAGCGATTCGTCCGGCCAGCGGAGCACACCAGCATGACGGACACTTCCAAGTGGACGCCGTCTTGAACTACGACAAGTCTTTCGCCAAGCACCATGTGAACGCGACAGCGGGAACCAGCTACATGAAAGACGACAACCACTACCTCTCCGGCAGCGGAAGCGGAGCTTCGACAGACCTCATTCCGACCTTGAATGCGACCGCCGATTCCACACAGAGGGTCACTTCCACCAGGGCCGAAGAGGCGATGCTCAGTTACTTCGGGCGTGTCAATTACGACTACGGCGGGAAATACCTCGCTTCCGTCAGCATGAGAGCCGACGGTTCGTCAAGATTCGCCGAGAATCACAGATGGGGTTACTTCCCAGGCGCTTCCCTTGGATGGAACATGCATAGGGAAAATTTCTTCACTCCCGCCAGAAAATATGTCAGCAAACTGAAACTGCGCGCGAGCTGGGGACGCACCGGTAACAATTCCATCTCGCTCGCCGACTCCAGAGGCCTGTACGGAATCACAGGCACCACCTATCTGGGAGAGGTCGGCATCCTGAACACCACCTTGGCTAACGCCGACCTTGTCTGGGAGACAACCGAGTCCTGGGACGCCGGCATCGACCTCGGTTTCTTCAACAACAGACTTGAGATTCTGGTGGATGTCTATAACAAGAAGACATTCGACCGGCTCTATGACAACAAACTTCCTTCAACAACCGGATTCTCTTCGATAAAGTGCAACTACGGAAGCCTCGGGACAAAAGGAATAGAGGTGGAGGTCAACGCGGTTCCTGTCAGCACAAAGGACTTCACATGGAATCTCGGCTTCAATTTCACATGGTACAGAACCATTGTCATCTCCCAGCCGGAGAACGGCGAGGAGAAGAACAGGACGGGCGGAAACTATATCTACGATCCTGTGACCGGTACTGAGATAAAAGTCGGAGGATTCGCTGAGGGAGAACGCTTTGGCGCTCGTTACGCCTATCACTACATGGGTGTCTATCAGACAGATGAGGAAGCGGCCGCGGCGCCTTATGACGAAAACGCGAAGGGCAGGACAAAGCATGCCGGAGACGCGATCTGGGAAGACAGGAACAACGACGGCTACATCAATGCCAAGGACATGGTGTTCATGGGATATATCCGTCCGGACAAGACCGGAGGCATCACCAACAATTTCAGATGGAAGAACTTCACAGCAAGGGTTGTGGCCGATTTCGCCATGGGGCATGTGATCAACAACGGTTCGCTCGCCTACGGTCTCGCCAGCATCAGAAACAACTACAACACCTTCAAGGAGGCGATGACAGATTGCTGGACACCAGAGAACCCGAATGCGAAGTACCCAAGGTTCTCCCCTCTCAGTGACGCTGACTACGCCACAAGGAACTTCACGAGGGCTGGAGAAAGCATCGGCTCATCGACATCAGGCCAATCCAACAACTCCGCTTTCTACCACAAAGGTGATTTCCTTGCATTCCGTGAGATTTCCCTTGCCTACAGCCTGCCGAAAAGCCTCACGAAAATGCTGCGCGTCTCAGCGCTTCAAATCTTCGGAGGAGTCTATAACCTCGGCTATCTCACGGGGTACGACGGCATGACGCCTGAACTCTATCTTGGTTATGATTACGGCCAGTACCCAAGGCCAAGGGAATACTCAATGGGCGTCAACATCACTTTCTAAACAAGGAACGCAATGAAAACAAAACACATACTCACAGCAATCGCCATAGCGCTGGCGACAACCACATCCTGCGACAATCTCCTTGATGTCAAGAATCCTTCCAACATCTACGGAGAAGGCTACTGGTCAACGAAGGGCGAGGTGGAGAGTTACCTTACCGGAACCTACACCACTTTCCGGTCATGCTGCAATTCCCTTGAATATTTTGAAGCCCGCGGAGACGAGTTCGAGCCAGGGCTGGAAGGAGGTGGCTCAAACCAATGGGCACACAACCTCACGTCCCTCAACGGAATAAGCTGGGGTTCATACTACACGGTCATCCAGAACTGCAACATGATAATAGACAACATAGACAAGGCCAGTTTCAGTCTCAAGTCCGACAAGGACCAGATTCTTGCCGAAGCTTACACAATGAGAGCCTACATGTTCTTCTGCCTGACGAGACTTTGGGGAGATGTTCCTCTTGAGACAGAGGCGACAAAGGGCTCCTCAAAGCCGCTCCCGTCCAGAGCCACATGTGACGAAGCCATCGGTCAGGTGCTCAAGGATTTGGAGACAGCCATAGGCCTTTTCCCGACCGGCTCGTGGCCAAAGGGCAAGAGCAGAGCATCGAAGCCTGCGGCGTACGCCCTCATGGCCGACGCCTATCTCTGGAAAGCGAAAGTGCTTGACGGAGGCGACGCGGACCTTCAGAAAGTCATCGAATATGCCGACATCGCCGCCGAGGGAACTGGTCTGGAGTCCGATTTCAGCGAAATCTACGGAAGCAGGAACGGACAGGAAGTCATCTGGTCGATTCATTTCGGTTATCCCGAGATGGCGGGCAACTACACCCACTTTCTCACCCTCAGGGATGTGTTCGTTGAAAAAGCCGTCAACAAGGCCGAAATTCCTTACGCCAAAAGCGGAGCCAGAAGCAGTTACTCGCCAAGCGAACAGATCAAAGGGATTCTCGGAAAGTACAAGGGGGATGTCCGGAAAGACAACGCCTATGTCATCGCCGTTGACAAAGACGGCAAACAACTCGGAGTATCACAGAGAAAGATGCCCGGAACCAAGACCGAGACGAATGTCATCTTTGACAATGACATCATCCTTTACAGGACCGCCGAGATGATTCTGTTCAAGGCGGAGGCTTACGCCGCTTTGGGCGACACGGAATCCGCTGTCAAGGAACTTGACAGAATACGAGACAGAGCCGGCATCGGCAAATACACCGGAGCCACAGACAAGAGAACCGTCGAAAAGGAAATCCTCGACGAGAGAGGACGGGAGTTCTGGCTTGAGAACAAGCGTTGGCCCGACCTTCTCAGATTCCATCACGAAGGAGTCATCGATGTCTATCAATATGTTCCGAAGCTGAAGGCAAGGTACGATGCGGGAATCATCGTCCCTCTCTATTTCGCCATTCCGCTTTCCGAACTGTCCCTCAACCACAATCTAGTTCAAACCACAGGATATGAAAACCTTTAGAAAACTGTGCACGGTCATGGCGGCGGTCATCATCACCACGACCTCGTCATGCGGAGAGAAAGAGAGAACGACACCTTCTCCGGCTCCTGGCAAGGATGACAACACCTCTGTTGTGAAAGCCCCACACATCTTCGTGGCGCGGACCGACGGTTACCACACGTTCAGAATCCCTGCTCTCGTCAAATCCAGAAAGGGGACGCTTCTGGCATTCTGTGAGGGTAGAAAGATCAGCGGTTCCGACACCGGCGACATCAATCTCATACTCCGCAGGTCAACAGACGGAGGCTCGACATGGGGAAATATCATCACTGTGTGGGACGACGGGCTGAACACCTGCGGGAATCCAAGTCCGGTTGTGGATCCGGTCACCGGAAGAATCCATCTTCTGATGACATGGAACTACCAGAAAGACGGCCAATCAGCCGGCGACTTCAACAAGGACGGAGTCACGAAAGACACACGCAGGGTCTGGTACACCTGCTCCGATGACGATGGCCTGACATGGGCGGAGCCGAGAGAGATCACCTCTTCCGTAAAGAAAGACGATTGGGGATGGTACGCCACAGGACCTTGCCACGGAATTGTCATGACCAAGGCCCCGTACGAAGGCAGGATCGTCATCCCTTGCGATTACAATCAGAAAGGAGGGTCCGGATATTCTCACGTCATCTATTCCGACGACAACGGCGCCACATGGAAGATCGGTGGCTCTGTCAAAGGCGGGAATGAGAGCTGTGTCGCGGAGACCGGTGACGGAAGGCTTATCATCAGCTGCAGGGTCGGCGGCGGAAAGCGCATGATAGCCTACAGCGCGGACGGTGGAGAGACCTTCACGACAGGGACCGCAAACAACTCCCTGCCTGATCCGAGATGCCAGGGAACGATTCTGTCCGCTGTCAAAGACGGAAAGGAGGTACTTCTCCACTGCAACTGCTCCAACTCTTCCTCCAGAACACAGCTGACGCTGAAAGGCAGCACTGATTCCGGCGCGACATGGTGCGGCGGGCAGGTTATCTGGGAAAAAGCGGCGGCATATTCAGACATCGTGCTTGTGAAGGACGAGATTGTCGGAGTCCTGTACGAGAACGGTGACAACGGCTCCTACGAGAGAATAAGTTTTGAAAGGGTCCCTCTTGGATACGCATTCATAAAATAATCTAAAAGATGAAAAGATACTCTATCATATTCATGTCTTTCCTTGCGGCGCTTATGGTTTCCTGCAAGGACGAAGATGCAAACGCCCCGCTGAAAGCGGATTTTGAAGAATCCGCGGCGGAAGTGCTTGTCGGCGACGAGGTGACATTCACCGACATCTCAACCGGCAGCCCGACCAAATGGAATTGGACATTCGAAGGTGCGGAAACCGAAACATCAATCCTTTCCCAGCCGGTTGTGCGCTGGCTGAAAACAGGAACGTTCACGGTAAGGCTTTCCGTCTCAAGAAAAGACGAAAGTTCCGAACTGGTCAAGGAAAAACTTGTCCATGTCGGCTACCACACATCCGTAAAGGCCGATTTCACGATGGACAAGAAAATGGCTTTCGACAATCAGGAAGTCACTTTCACCAACAAATCGACCGGTTTCCCGGAAAACATCAAATGGACATTCACCCCGAAAGAAGGCGAGCCTGTCGTCTCGACTGAAGAGAACCCGAAGCTCATTTTCCTTCCGGGAATATATTCAATCAGACTTGAGGTCAGCAACGCCATCGCGTCCGATGCGATGGAAGTCGAGGACGCGTTCACGATTCTGGACCGGTTCGCCGTCATGTCAGAATTCAGCGCCAGAAACACAACCACTTATGCCGGCGGAAACGTAACGTTCGTGGATGAGTCCACAGGTAACGTGCAGAACAGGGAATGGACATTCGAAGGAGGAGAGCCTGCGACATCCACCGAGGCGAGCCCTGTGGTGAGATATTCATCAGTAGGGACATACAAAGTAAGGCTGCGCACCTATAATGAAAAATATAGCGATGTGGCTGAAAAGGAAGGTTACATCCACGTCGTTCCTTCAAACGGACTTGTGTTCCTGCTTCCGTTCGACGGAGACATCCTCGACTACGGGCCATATTCTTTCAAGGCGGTCAATTTCAGTATGTCCAAGAACGACAAGACTCTGACACTCAGCTATGAGGATGCGGTCACAGAAGGAAGAGGCAAGTCCGTCAAGTTCCCTGGCGGTTCAGCCAAAGGCGGGCCGTACTCAGTAATCCAGATGCCTGATGAGCTCGCGACGCAATACCCTGACGGAAGCGAGATGACCGTCTCATTCTGGGCGAAACTTCCGGAGACATCCGTAAGCCAGGCCGTATTCGCCCAAGGTGACTGCCCAGGCGCGGCCGACATTAACAACCAGATCTGGGCAAGATTCCAGTCCAAGCACCAGTTCCGCTGCACCGCCGAGAAAGGCAAATTGAAGGCGAACACCGTGACTTCCACTGACACGAAGTTTGATGATAGCACATGGCACAACATAGCGATCGTCTATTCAAGGACCTCAAAGCCAGAACGGAAACTTGAGATATTCCTTGACGGAGTGTCAAAGGGAACACAGGTGGCCGTTGACAAGGACACCAGGTCTCTGCCATATTTCATCGGCTGCAATCTGAGACGGACCAACGGCGCATGGGCTCCTGAGAACATCTTCACAGGCAATCTTGATGACTATGTACTCTACAGACGCGCCCTGAGTGTTGACGAGATCAAGGTTATCGCCTCAATGAGATAGCACATGAAAAGATTGTTTTCAATAATATCCACGGTTATGCTTCTGCTCGCCCCGGAATTCGTTTCCGGCGGGCAGATGATGACCGGAGACGCGGTCTTCCGCAAAGGGGAGAGCGGCGTCCACACTTACAGAATCCCGGCCATTGTACAGACCAAGGCCGGAACTGTGCTTGCTTTCGCGGAGGCCAGGCACAACAGCGGTTCAGACACCGGGGACATCGACCTTGTGCTCAAGCGTTCGACCGACGGCGGGAAGACATGGGGGCCGATCATCACTGTATGGGATGACGCCGAGAATGTCTGCGGGAATCCGTCGCCTGTCGTTGACCGTGTCTCGGGAAGGATCATCCTGCTTTCGACATGGAATAACGGGAAAGATCCCGAGAAGAAGATCCACGCCAGAGAGAGCATTGACACCAGAAGGGTGTTCTGCATGTACTCTGACGATGACGGGCTTACATGGTCAAAACCCAAAGAGATCACACGGTCAACAAAGAAGGGCGGGTGGACATGGTACGCGACCGGTCCATGCCACGCCATACAGTTGACATCCGGAAGAATTGTCGTTCCTTGCGACCACGGCACCTTCATTGACAGCAAGACCAGCGTCTCCGGCTCACACGTCATCTACTCGGACAACGGAGGCAAGACTTGGAAATTAGGCGGAATCCTCAACGTCGGAAACGAAAGCACAGTGACAGAACTTGCCGATGGAAGTGTGATGCTGAATATGAGGACAGACAGAGCCGGCAGGGAGGAGCACGGCTACGGCAGACTGGTGGCCGTAAGCCATGACAAAGGGAAAACCTTCGGTGAGCCATACTACGACAACGGATTGATCGAACCTGTCTGCAACGCCAGCATCATCAACTACAACACAGATGGGACGCCGGGCGAGAAACTATTGTTCTCAAATCCTGAGACAAAGAACAAAAGAAGGAATATGACCATCAGGATGAGTCGGGACTCCGGAAAATACTGGGAAAGGGTCTGCACCCTGACAGAAGGCCCGGCCGCATATTCGGACCTTATGATATTTCCCGATGGCGATATGGGCATTCTCTATGAGTGCGGTGAGACCAATCCCTATGAAACGATCACATTCGCCAGAATCCCGGCCAAGACCTTTAATCCCGAGGCCGACAAGACTGTGCTTCTTTATCCTGAAGGGCAGGACACGGACAAAGGGATTGTTGAGAATGGAGAGACGGTCACTCTCGGGCCTGGTGAGTCCAATGGGATAACAGAAGCCGAAACGCGCAACAAGTACGGCAATGTAAGCCTGGTCGGCGACAAAGCACGAATGGAATTCTACTTCCCGGAGAAACCAAACGGACAGATGGTTGTGGTTTGCCCGGGAGGTGGTTATTCGACAGTCTGCGCCATAAAGGAAGGGGAAGATGTGGCCAAATGGATGAACAAGCGCGGTGTCACGGTCTGCGTTGTCGTGTACAGGCTGCCAAACGGACATGCCAAGGTGCCTCTTACAGATGTTCAGAACGCATTCCGGTACTGCAGGAAACATGCGGCTGAATGGGGAATATCCCAGATCGGAATCATGGGATTCTCAGCAGGAGGTCACCTTGCCGCGTCAGCGTCTGTCCTGTTCACAGACAGCATCACAAGACCAGACTTTTCCGTACTCATCTATCCGGTCATTGATCTTGCTCATCATGAGGGGACAAGGAAAGAACTGGTAGGAGATGACAACATGCTGAAAGAAAAATATTCATTGCAGAACCAGATAGGTGAGGACACACCACGGACATTCATCGCCCTGTGCCAGGACGACAAGGTGGTCAACCCGAAAAGCAGCCTTCTGTACTACAACAGCCTTCTGGATAAAGGGATAAAGGCAGAGATGTACATTTTCCCGACCGGCGGGCACGGATGGGGATTCCTCAACGAGGAAATCTCCGGACGCAAGGACGGTCTGGCAGGCTACAGGAATATATTCGGAGAATGTCTCGGAAAATTCCTCGACGAGGTAAAGAAATAATATGTAATACTTATTATTTTTGATTATTTTTGGAAAAAATAACGTATGAAAGTTGAGCAGACCTTGGTTGAGCAGACCCAGAACGACATATTAAAATACATAGCGGATCATCAAGACGAAAAAAGACTTCCAAAGGAGCAGGAACTCGGAGATCTTCTCGGAGTCAGCAGAGTGGTAGTCAGGGAGGCTTTGAGCAGGATCCGCGCATTGGGGCTCATCGAGACGAAACGTAAGTTGGGCACCGTGATTGTCAGCCCGAAAATATTTGGTTCGCTGAGTTCAATCGTCACATCAGGCCAGCTCGAAAGGCAGACGCTCAAGGATCTGTACGAATTGAGATTGATGATAGAGATAGGCATGTCCGATTTCCTGTTTCTGAACAAGACAGACGCGGGGATGAAGAAACTCGAAACGATTGTCGCCAAACAATTCACATTGGAGAACAAGCTGACCGCCGCGCAGACAGAAGACGAGAAGTACGAAATCGCGAAACAGCTGACAGAAATCGATGTGAGATTCCACAGCGCGCTGTTCGAGATGACCGGGAACAAGAGCCTGATGGATTTCCAGAGTATATTAAGGCATCTGTTCACCCTCTATGTCCCGAAACTCCACAAAGACTACCACGACATCACTCTGGTGTCCCACATCAGTCTGTACAACATCCTCAGGACAGGGACTCCAGACGCTTTCAGGACAGCGATGAGGCTTCATCTGAAGACCCAGTTCGACAACATGGAACAGAATCTTGACAAGGCATTCAACAGATGATAAGCTATATGGAACACAATCCTTATTACAAGAAGGCCATCGAATTCTTAAAGGAAGGGAAACTCGAAGGCCTGTCCGTCGGCACGCACGAGATCGACGGGGACAACCTTTGGGTGAATATCGTGGAGACAGGCCTCAGGCCGGCTTCGGAAGCGAGACTGGAGGCTCACGACAAGTACATCGACCTGCAGGTCCCGCTTTCTGGTGATGAATATTTCGGTGTCAAACCCAGAAAAGAGTGCGGCGAGGCCAAGGACATCAATGCCGGCAACGACATCATGTTCTTCGACGACCCCGTCACCGAGACCGTCCATGTCAAGGCCGGCGACTCCATCACATTCGCCCCTGACACCGCCCACGCCCCGCTCATCGGGACCGGGCGCATCAAAAAGGCCATCTTCAAGATCAAGGTCGTGTGAAGATGTCAAGAATCAACGCCTTGATGATCAAAGCATAAGCATGGCGGCCGGACGTATCTTCAGAAAACGGCAGATGTGTCCGGCTGTTTTCAGATTCGGTTCTGATTTCCCCGACACGAAATCGTTCACTCGCGTCGTGCTGATTCCGAGTTCTTCCGCAAGTTGTTTCTGAGTGATATGATTCTCTTTCAGGCCGTCAGCGATAAGATCCGCGACGCTCGGCTTGACTATGGGGAAATGTTCCTTCTCATAATCAATGACAATGTCAGACATCATCATCAGCTCAACGGCCTTGGGGTCATCCAATGGTGTGCTGTCATCAACCAGAGGAAGCAGATCCTCCACTCTTTTCTGAGCCAATTTGTACTGGTTTTCAGTGATTATCCTCATACCCAGTGCGAAATTACACAAATATTCCGTAAATCAAAATTCTCTTAATAATAAATTCCAATTTACGGAATATCTAAAGTCTCAATCCAGAGATTTACAGGAAGCTGAAGGTGATGCTGACGTCACCGAAGCGGTTTGGCTTACCGTTGTACTTCTCGAAATAGTTGTTGGAGAGTTTTCCGCGCCAGACAAGGTCATCGTTACGACGGAAAGGAAGTTCGACCTCGAATCCATAAGACTTGGATTTGATCTTCACCAAGCCGCTGGCCTTCCATGAAGTCTGCTTGCCGCCATCATCCTCGATCATCAGGAACACGCACTCCTCAAGCTGCGATGTCCATTCCGACACAAGCACGGTGTTGAATCTCAACGTTTTGCCCACATTCTTGCGTTTCACGTTGATCATCATGTCGGTGACGGACGGGCTGTAAAGCTTCAACTCCTCCTCAGTCTTGGCCGTGAACCCATTCAAAGAGCCGCACTTAACGAAGAACTCCGAGCCGCCTGCCAACCATGAATCATAGTTTCGATGAGCCTTGAATTCTTTGAGGACCAATGTCCGGCAATCTTCGTAAGACCTTGTGGAGACTGCCACTGTCCTCTCCGGATAAAGCGCGTCCAGCATCTGAGGAGTAAGATATGCGGCATCCTCATTCCTGTTTATGACCCATACAGGATGATTGCGGGCATATTCCTCATCCACTGTGACTTCCTTTACGATCCAAGCCCCGTTCGGGAGTTGCTCCCTAAGGAAACCTACATTAGAGTCGTCCTGCCGCCTGAGATAAGCATCGCCGGAAGACTCCTCCGGATTGAAAGTGATGACAGGCATTGCCTTCCCGTCCCAGTCCTCTGAATATGGCCAATAGATCTGCAACCCGGATGCGGAAAGAGCGTCCAAGAAAGAACCCGCCCTGGTCTGAGCGATGTCCGCGGCGGACAAAAGATCACGCAAAGGTTCTGGATATTCAGTCACGGATCTTGTCTGAAGCAGTTCGTGCCCGACTCCGGAACCCGGAGACGCAAGCAGATTCGCGAAAGGATATTCCTCATCATAGCCATTGGAAGACGAGGAGACCACACCATCGAAGACTTCACGGACCTGGGTCAACGTGAGAGGCAACCCGGAGAGCATTCTTGCGACGCTTTCGGCCGACAGATCAGTAGCCGGATCCACCATGGAGATCGGATCGGCGGGAGACAGTTCCGGTTGTTCCACCCGGTCGCAAGCGGATGATAACAGGGCGGCGAACACCGCAAGGGCCGGCGCGACTGACGCCAGCAACCTTTTCTTTGTACTGAAATTCTTCATTACTGAATGAGTTTAAAGTTGTTGATACAGCACAAAGTGACACAAAAATAGCCGTGGATTGAAATATTCCACGGCTAATTGTCGAAAAAGGGCTTCCAGCTACATGCAGCCCTTATTTTGAATAAAAGACAAAGCGGTTTTTGTCGTAAAAATCCTTGACAAGATCGATTTTCTGGAAACCGGCCTCGCTGAAAACCTTCTGCGTCTCAGGGCCTAAAAGTTCATTGATCTCTGTAAGGCCCTTACCCTCAGCCGATAGACAGGTACGAGACAAGACGGCTATGGAGCGGTAGAACACCAACGGATCGCTGTCTTCCACAAACAAAGCCGTTGAAGGTTCATAGTTGAGGACATTGACTCGCATCTGAGATTTCTGCGACTCCATGATGTAAGGCGGGTTGCTCAAAATCAGATCGTAATCACCTTCGGTGAAGGTCTGATTCCCAGCCAGCACATCAGCGACCACAAACTTGGGAGCAGATGCCCCAGACTCCTTGATCTTGGCGGCGAAATCCTGCGAGGACGCCACCGCAACCGCTTTTTCCGAGATGTCAACACCTGTCACCTCGGCACCGGGAATATTCAGGGCCACCGTCCACGCAATGCAGCCTGAGCCTGTGCAGAGGTCAAGCACGCGGACAGGTTTAGCCGACTTACCATAGGCCTTTCTCATCCTCTGCATTCTGGAGCCGATCTTGATGGCCTCGCGGCACAGAAGTTCAGTCTCCGGGCGTGGGATAAGCACATCCGGGGTCACCTTGAACCTCAGACCGCAGAAATCCGCGAATCCTATCACATACTGGACAGGCTCACCGGCGGCCAGTCTGTTCAAATCAGCGCCGAGACCTTCCAGAGACTTGTCCTTTACCTGATATTCAGGTTCCACGATATGGGTGTAACTTTTGGTGCCTATGCGGCTTTCGCAAAGCATAAGCATTATGTTTCTGGCTTCTTTCGTCGGATAGAGAGACTCCAGCCGCGCTACTCCTTCATTAAGGAAATCCTTCAATAGCATAAGCTTAAAATTTAAAAGTTAGAATTGGACATTATGAGTTTTCAATGATACCTGTCAGGAAATCAGTGATGTCAAGACCAGCCGTGCGCACCATCTTTGGCACCAGAGAAGCACTTGTCATTCCAGGGATAGTGTTGACTTCCAAGAAGTACAGGCCATCCTCGGCAAGGATGTAATCCATCCTCACGACACCGGAGCAACCAAGGTGCGAATATATTCTCTTGCTCACTTCCTGAATATGTCCGCTCAGATCCTCACTGATCGGAGCCGGGCATATCTCCTGGCTTTGACCGTTATACTTGGCATCGTAGTCGAAGTAATCGTGCTCGGTGACTATCTGTATCACAGGCAAGGACTTGACTCCTTCCGCATCTGCATAGGCGGCACAAGTGAACTCCTGGCCAGGAATCCCTTGCTCGATGATGACCGAAGGGCCTTCAGAGAAGGCGAACCGGATCGCCTCAGGCAGATCCTCAGCCTTGTGGACCTTGGTGATCCCGAAGCTTGAGCCTCCGTCGGTAGGCTTCACGAACACCGGGAACTTAAGCTTTTCCACCACCTTACGGCAGACGGACTCGATGTCCATTCCGTTGCGGACATAGACATCAGGGGCGCACTTGACGAAATCAACCTCACGCAGATAACTCTTGCAGGCGAACTTGTCGAAGGCGATCGCGGAGACAAACGCGCTGCAGCTGCTGAACGGAATCCCAAGCATCTCAAGATAACCCTGAAGCAGACCGTTTTCGCCCGGAGTGCCGTGCTGGACTATGTAGGCATAGTCGAACTTTATCTTTTCTCCATAAACCTTCACGGAAAAATCCGTCTTGTCAATCTCCGGTCTGGCACCCTCGGCGAAAGGAATCCTCATAGAGTCCCGTTTCTTCATCGCCACAAGAGACCATTTACCGAACCGTGCGAAAATCTCATAGACATCGTACTTCGTCCCGTCGATGCGCGAAGCGACAAACTCCCCGCTGCGGCAAGCGACCTCCCATTCCGAAGAGTCGCTCCCATAAATCACTGCAATCCTCTGGTACTTGCCCATATTCCTATATTAAATATTCCTAATATATTCCTTTTTATTCAAAATAGTAGTCCTCCGTCTTCTGCTGCACGTCCGTGGCGTCATTGTCGCCTCCGGTACAGTTCAGGTCGAAGCTCACGCCGGCAGGGGCGATGAAGCGGTCGTTCTCCGAGATTCCGAGGGTACCGTCCTCAACTACCTTGCGCATGAATATTCCCCAGGTAGGGAGGGACATATGCGCGCCTTGGCCGTAAGTGATTGACTGGAAGTGCACCTGGCGGTCCTCCGCGCCCGTCCATATTCCCGCCACGAGAGTCGGGGTGTAGCCTATGAACCATCCGTCGGCGTTATCGTTGGTGGTTCCGGTCTTTCCGGCGATCTCGCCCATCAGTTTGTAGCGGTAGCGGAGCCTGCTGGCGGTTCCGCCCTGCACCACGCCTTCCATCAGGTTGACCATCAGGTAGGCGGTGTTCTCCCCTATCGCCTCGCGCTTGCGGTTCGTGAACTCGCTGATGACGTTGCCCTGGTTGTCCTCGATCCTGGTCACAAACATCGGCTCGATATAGACTCCCCTGGACGGGAACGTGTTGTAGGCGGCCACCATCTCCCAAAGCGACAGGTCAGCCGGTCCGACACAAAGCGCCGGAACCTCGTCGATGTGGCTCTGGATGCCCATCCTGCGCATCATATCCGCCATCGCCTCTGGGCCGAACTGCTTCATCAGGTAGGCCGAGATGTTGTTCGAGCTGTTCGTGAGACCCCATTTCAGTGTGACGGTCTTACCGATCCACTGCTCCTTGTCGGTGCTTCGAGGGGTCCAGGTGTTGCCGTCAGGAAGGACGAACGTCTGCGGAAGGTTCACGACCTTGTCGCACGGAGTCATACCCTCCTGCATCGCCAGCGTGTAGAGGAACGGTTTGATCGTCGAACCGACCTGACGCTTGCCCTGACGGACATTGTCGTACTTGAAATAGCGGTAGTTCGGACCTCCGACATAGGCCTTCACGTGTCCCGTGCCCGGCTCCATCGCCACGAAGGCCGTACGGAGAATCGACTTGTAGTAACGGATCGAATCGTCCGGCGTCATCGTAGTGTCGGCGTAACCTTTCTTATTATAGGCGAACACACGCATCTTCACCGGTCGGGAGAACGTCTTGAGGATCTGAGCCTCGGTCAGTCCCTCTTTCTTGAGGGTGCGGTAACGGTCGCTCCAACGTCTGGCCTGACGCATGACCCTGTCCCTTGTCTCCTCGTCTATGTCGTTGGAGAAAGGCTTGTTGGTCTTGCTCCGCAGATCCCTGCGGAAGTCAGCCTGAAGGCCGCGGATCCTCTCGGCGACAGCCTCCTCGGCATATTTCTGCATCTTGTAGTTGATGGTCGTGTAGATCCGCAGACCGTCCCTGTCAAGATCATACTTGCTTCCGTCAGCCTTCTTGTTCTTCTCAAGCCAGCCATACAGGTCGTCCGTGGCCCAGGCAAGCGAGTCGGCGGAATAGTCCTCGACCATCGTATAGTCGGACTTGCGAGGCTTTTTGGCGTTCATCACGCGGCGAACCATATCCCTGAAATACGGGGCCAGACCGGCGTTGTGGTCCTGCACCTCATAGTTGAGCTCTATAGGGATCAGACGGATGGAATCCCTCTGGGACTTGTCCAGATAGCCGGCCTTCTCCATCTGGCCGATCACAAAGTTCCTTCTGGTCAGAGCCTTGTCCGGATTGATGGCCGGATTGTACCTCGTCGGCTTGTTGACCATTCCCACAAGCATAGCGCTCTCCTCGACAGAAAGCTCGGACGGGAGCTTCCCGAAGAATGTCTCCGAAGCCGAACGCACACCGTACGCACCGCTGCCGAAGAATATGGAGTTGAGGTACATCGTCATGATCTCGTCCTTGGTGTAGTCCCTTTCGAGCTTCACGGCGGTGATCCATTCCTTCAGCTTGATCCACACCATTTTGGCATGATATATTCCCGGAATCCTACGCCCCATCCCGGCCCTCGGATAAAGGGTCTTCGCCAACTGCTGGGTGATCGTGCTGCCGCCGCCCTGGCTTGAGTTGTGCAGCAGGATCGTCTTGACCAGCACACGTCCCAGTCCCTTGAAATCAATTCCGGAATGCTTGTAGAAACGCACGTCCTCCGTGGCCACGGCGGCGTGCACAAGATTCGGGGAGATCTCGTCGTAGGAAACGTAGGTCCTGTTCTCGATGTGGAACGTCGTCAGGATCTCCCCGTCCTCCGCGATGACCTGCGTGGCCAGCTTGTTGTCAGGGTTTTCCAGATCCTTGAACGACGGGATGTCGGCGAACATCCAGACAAGGAGTATCATAAAGACAAGAAGCAGCACCGGAAACGTCACCACGATCCAGAACCACTTGATTATTTTCTTTCGAGTCGAGTCGGTCATAATAAAGACAAATTTATAACAAAATTTGGAAAATTGCCCAGTTTGTGGCTTACTTTGCAGATTGAAATGGCAAACTATCTATGAAAGGCCTGTAAAATAGAACAATATGGCAGACAATCTAGTTATCGTCGAGTCTCCGGCCAAAGCCAAGACTATACAAAAATTCCTGGGTAACGGCTATGAGGTGAAATCCAGCTTCGGCCACATCAGGGATCTTCAGGACAAGAAGCTGAGTGTGGATGTGGAAAGGAACTTCACTCCTGAGTATGTCATACCTTCCGACAAGAAGAAGGTCGTGGCGGAGCTCAAGAAAGCGGCGGCAAGCGCTTCCACAGTATGGCTCGCGTCCGATGAGGACCGAGAGGGAGAGGCCATCTCCTGGCACCTCTTCGAGACTCTCGGACTTAATGAGGCACATACAAGGAGAATCGTTTTCCACGAGATCACCAAGGACGCTATCGTGAACGCCGTGCGGAACCCGCGCTCCATAGACATGAACCTCGTGAACGCCCAACAGGCGCGCAGGGTCCTGGACAGGCTTGTGGGCTTCGAGCTTTCACCTGTCCTTTGGAGAAAGATCCAGCCTAAGCTTTCGGCGGGTCGTGTGCAGTCCGTGGCCTTGAGGCTTGTGGTGGAGAGGGAAAAGGAGATCATGGCGTTCGAGAACGAGGCCTTCTACAAGGTCGAGGCATTCTTCCATCCGGCCGGATTCCCGGCGGCGGTCAAGGTCAAGGCCGCCCTCGACACAAAGTTCAAGACAATCGACGAGGCTAGGAAATTCCTCCAGGACTGCATCGGAGCGGACTTCACTGTCTCCGATGTGGAGAAGAAAGAGGCCACACGCTTCCCGGCAGCCCCGTTCACGACATCGACTCTCCAGCAAGAGGCCGCAAGGAAGCTGCGTTTCCCTGTAAGTATGACGATGAGGGTGGCCCAGAGTCTTTACGAGCGCGGTCTCATCACCTACATGAGAACAGACTCCACGAACCTCTCGACCCTGGCACTCGGCGCGGCGAAGAAATTCATCACCGGAAACTTCGGTCCTGAATATTCCAAGACACGCCAGTTCAAGACCCACAGCAAGGGTGCGCAGGAGGCCCACGAGGCGATCCGCCCGACATACATAGAGAACACTGAGATCGAGGGCACGGCGCAGGAGCAGAAGCTCTACAACCTCATCTGGAAGAGGACGGTGGCGTCGCAGATGGCTGACGCGAAGGTCCTCAACACCACCCTGAGGGTGGCTTCCGACAAGAGATCAGAGAAGTTCAACGCCCAGGCCACGCAGGTCCTGTTCGACGGATTCCTTAAATTATATATCGAGGGGACGGACAACCAGGAGGCCGAGGAAGAGGAGGTTATGCTCCCGGACCTTCAGGTAGGGACCAAGATGGAGGAGAAGGGCATAAACGCGGAGTGCAAGTTCACCGCCGCGCCGCCAAGATATTCAGAGGCCACTTTGGTCAAGAAGCTTGAGGAGCTCGGCATCGGCCGTCCTTCCACCTACGCACCGACCATCGCCACTCTGACCACCGGACGCGGCTACATCGTCAAGGGTGACAAGGAAGGCAAGAAAATCACAGTCAATGACTTGGAGCTCAGGAACGGGAATATTTCCGAAAAATCCAAGACGGAGACCGTCGGCGCCGAAAGGGGCAGGCTGCTCCCGCAGGAGATCGGAATGATAGTGACCGACTACCTTGAGAAGAATTTCACCGACATCATGGGGTACGACTTCACAGCCAACGTCGAGAAGGAGTTCGACCAGATCGCGGACGGCAATCTCGTCTGGAACGATGTCATCGGGGCTTTCTACACTCCTTTCCACAAGAAGGTGGACGAGGTGCTGCATGACGGAAACTACAGCCATGTGTCAAAGGAACTCGGCACGGACAGCGAGGGCAACAAGATCACCGCTAAGTTCGGCAAGTTCGGGCCTTACATCCAGAAGGGCGAGGGCGAGAAAGCGCAGTACGCGTCCCTCGGAAAGGACCAGCTCATCGAGAACATCACCCTTGAGGACGCGCTGAAAATGTTCCAGCTGCCCCGCACGGTCGGAGAATATAACGGTGTCGAGGTCATCGCCCTGAAAGGACGCTTCGGACCATTCCTGAAATATGGCGACAGGAATTTCTCGATTCCTCGCGGCAAGGATCCTCTCAAGATCACATTGGACGAATGCGCGGCCATCATAGAGGACGGCCTGAGCAAGACCGCCGCCAATTCTGTGATGGCTGAATATAAGGACAGTGACATCCAGGTGATCAACGGTCGTTACGGCCCGTACATCAAGCACGCCGGCTCAAACTACAAGATTCCGAAGGAGACTGACGCGGCCACTCTCACAGAGGCGGCCTGCCTAGAGATCATTAACAATTCAAAACCAACGGAAAAAGGGCGCCGTCACTTTAAGAAATCTTGATATTTTAAGATTTTTTATATAATTTAGCGGCTGTTTAGTTATAAATCGAAAGCAATGGCAACTTATCACATTGATCAGATTGACCAGAAGATCCTTTCTTTCTTGGTCAACAACGCCAGGATGCCTTTCCTGGAGATCGCCCGTGAGTGCGGTGTTTCTGGAGCCGCTATTCATCAGAAAGTCAAAAGACTGGAAACCAACGGAGTCATCACAGGATCAAGGCTGCTCGTGAAACCTCAGGCATTGGGGCTCAACGTGTGCGCTTTCATCAGCGTAACCCTGTCAGAGGCGGACAAATATCCCGAGGTAGTGGCGAACCTGAAGAAGATCGCCGAGATTGTGGAATGTCATTTCGTAACAGGAAAGGCCGCTCTGCTCCTCAAGGCATATTGCTTTGACAATGATCACCTTATGGAGATTCTTATCAACACGATCCAGAATATTCCTTACATCCAGTCAACCGAGACGATGATCTCCCTCGACCAGGCGATCGAGCGTCAGGTCTGGGTCAAGGACTACAAACGGGCAAACTACCAGCCTAACGAGTTCGCGAAGAAGACGAAATAATCAGTCTTGCGAGGGCCAGATCCTCGGGGGACGTCAATTTGAAGTTATACCTCTCTCCGGCACAGAAGGAGAGGGGTATTCCTTTTTTGCGCGCGACGGACGCATCATCGGTGAAAGCGGTGTCAAAGGCTTGCGAATATGCCGACTTGATGTCCTCTGACAGAAACATTTGCGGAGTCTGAGCTCCGAAAATCCGGCTTCTGTCAACATTCTCCCCTTCCGGCGAGACAAGAATCTCGTTCCCGTCCGCGTCCTTTACCCGGTCGATGACCTTGAGGGTGTCGACCGACGGGATGACGGGAATCAAGGCACGGACTCCGCCCGAATCCATCCTCTCGAACATATTCCCTATCAGTTTTGGCGAAAGGAGCGGTCTGACACCATCGTGGATGGCGACCACGGCCCCATCCGGGACCTTTTTCAAGGCGTTCCTTACGGAATGGAAGCGGGTGAACCCTCCGGGAACCAATGTCTGAGGACAGTTGAAGTCCGAAACGAGGCAATAGTCCTTCCAAAAAGCAATATGGCCCCCGGGAAGGACAGTGACTACCTTGATGTCCGGGACAACGGAAATGAACGCTTCGATCGTCCTGCGGAGAATCGGAACACCTCCCAGATCCAGAAATTGTTTCGGAACCGTGGCACCCATCCTGACGCCGCTTCCGGCGGCCATGACTATTAATATTCGTTTTCTGTTCATAATAATTCTTACAAATATAACTTTTTTCGTATATTTACAAATTGTATAGAAGACAATAAAAATTTTAGGAATCGAATATAGTACAGTTATGGCATTTTCATTTCTGACTCAGGAGATAGCGATGGACCTCGGAACAGCCAACACCGTCATTTTCAGGAATGACGACATTGTGATGGACGCCCCGAGCATTGTCGCGATAGACAACAACACAGGCAAATGCATAGCCATCGGTCAGCAGGCCAAGCTCATGCATGAGCACACTAACCCCGGAATCAAGACCATCAGGCCTCTGAGGAATGGCGTGATCGCCGACTTCAACGCCGCCGAGATGATGATCAAGGGCTTCATCAAGCAGGTCAACAACAAGAAGAGATCCCTTTTCACCCCGAACCTCAAGATTGTGGTCGGCATTCCTTCCGGAAGCACCCAGGTGGAGATCAGGGCCGTGCGCGACTCCTGCGAGCATGCCGGAGGACGTGATGTCTATCTGATCTACGAGCCTATGGCTGCCGCGCTTGGTATCGGGCTGGACGTGGAGGCGCCGAAAGGCAACATGGTTGTTGACATAGGCGGAGGTACGGCCGAGATCGCCGTGATCTCTTTGGGCGGCATCGTCCAGCAGGAAAGCATCAACACGGCCGGCGATGTGTTCAACAGTGACATCCAGTACTACATGCGCCAGCAGCACAACATCAAGATCGGAGAGACCACGGCGGAGAAGATCAAGATAGCGGTCGGAGCCGTGATTCCGGATCTCGACGAAGAACCGGAGCCATACGTTGTGAACGGTCCGAACCTGATGACAGCCCACCCTGTCGAGGCCGCGGTCACCTATCAGGAGATCGCCCATTGCCTCGACAAGTCGATAGCCAAGCTGGAGTCATCCATCCTTCATGTGCTTGAGCTGACACCTCCGGAGTTATATTCAGACATCGTGGAGAACGGAATATTCCTTTCCGGTGGCGGCGCTTTGCTGCGTGGTCTCGCCAAGAGGTTCACAGAGAAGGTCAACATCCAGTTCCATGTCGCGGAGGATCCGCTGCGCGCCGTGGCCAGAGGTACCTGCATAGCGCTTAAAAAGACATCCAACTACTCATTCCTGATGAGATAATGCCTAAGGAGAGATCCGTTGTCCAGAACATCCTCACAGTCGCGGTCTTCATTCTTCTGGAGGTCGCGGCTGTTCTGATGCTGTCGCACAACAACCAGATCCAGAGGCTTTGGATAGCCAGGATCTCGCACGGATTCATGGCGAAGGTCTGGGGAACGACGCAAGGTGTCTCCAATTATTTCTCCCTGAAGAGGCAGAATGACGAGCTGGCGGTCGAGAACAACAGGCTGCAAGAATTGGTGCGCGGCTATGAGATGGCGATGAAAGCCGCCGACCCATCGGCCAAGCCGGTCCTGATGGACAATGGATTCGAATATATCCCGGCCACGATCATCAAGTCCAGCGCCAACACCCAGCACAACTACCTTATCATCGACAAGGGCAGCGAGGACGGAGTGGTACGCAACTCAGGCGTGATCACAGAGAAAGGTGTCATAGGGATTGTCGATGCGGTCAGCAGCCATTATTCCTACGCAATCTCGTTCCTGAACACGGAGCTGTTCATCAGCGCCAGACTCGGCGAATCGGGAGCCGTCGGACCGCTTGCCTGGGACGGGATGAGCTCTGACAGGGCCATCCTGAAAGAGATCCCTCTCCAGTTCAAATTCGAGCCCGGGGACACAGTCTATACCAGTGGATACTCCACGATCTTTCCACCGGACATCCCTATCGGCGTGGCCGGCGAGTCCAAGATCATCAACGGGGCCACCAATGAGATCGAAGTGAACCTTTTCCAGAATCACAAGGCGTTGAAATATGTCACCATCGTGGCAAACAGAAGGGCCGCGGAGATAGAATCCATTGAACAACAAGAAGAACAACCGAAGAAATGAGAAACAGTTTCGCATTGACATACGTTCTGCTGACGGTTGCCCAAATGGTTCTGAGCAACTATTTCCATTTCACGCCCTACATGATGATCACAATCCTGCCGGTGATGGTTCTGTGCATCCCGACAAATGTCGGAACCGTGAAGGCCATGCTGATAGCGTTCGCCACCGGACTCGCCGTGGATTTCTTCGCCGAAGGGACACTCGGCATCAACGCCATGTCCCTCGTACCGGTCGCATTGCTCAGAGAGCCTGTCATCGGGATGTTTTTCGGCAACGAGCCTTTCGAGCAGAAAGAGAGCGTCACCGTCCGGAAATACGGCTATGCCAGAGTCTCCATAGCCATCATCCTGACAACAGTGCTGTTCCTTCTCATCTACATCCTGGCCGACTGTGCCGGGACAAGACCTCTATGGTTCGTCTTCACCTGCCTGGGTCTCTCCACCCTGGCCAGTTCCCTGGCATCAGTCTGCATCATCAATCTGCTGACCCATGAAGACAGAAGGTAGAGGAAAAGCCCTGATAATCGGGCTGTTTGTCGTCGCCGCCATCATCCTCGGGAAGTTGTTCTACATCCAGATCATCGATGACGAATACAAGATCAACTCGAACAACAATTCGATGGTCTATGACATCATCTATCCCACCAGAGGCATCATCTATGACCGCAACGGCAAGATCATAGTCAGCAACAAGGTCACCTACGACATCCTTGTCACCCCGCGCGAGGTGAAACAGTTCGACACGCTTATGCTGGCGGACGCCCTCAACGTGACACCTGAATTCATCCGTGACAAGATGAATGAATATGCCAGGAACCGTCGCCGCATCGGTTACCAAAGTGTCGTGATGCTCAAGCAGATAAAGCCTGAGACCTACATGCAGTTCGCTGAGATCCAATACAAGTTCCCAGGCTTCAGGGGACAGGCCAGAAGCATCCGGGACTATCCCGTCAACGCCGGTGGAAACCTGCTCGGCTATGTCTCGGAGGTGGACGCCAACTACATAGAGAAGCATTCCGGGGAATACCGCCCTGGAGACTATGCCGGTAAGACCGGGATCGAGGCCGCGAGAGAGAAGGAACTGCGTGGAGAGAAAGGGTACCACATCTACCTTCGCAACTCCCGCAACCAGATCGAGCAGCGCTACAAAGACGGAGAGATGGACAAGGAAGCCGTACCGGGACACGACATCCACACCACGATCGACGCGGATCTGCAGCAATACGGCCAAGAGTTGATGAGAAACAAGGTCGGGAGCCTCGTGGCGATCGAACCTAAGACAGGAGAAATCCTCACACTTGTGTCCAGTCCAGGAGTCGATGTGAGCATGCTGGCGAACATCGGCCAGCACTATGACGAGATCATCAAGGACCCTCACAAGCCGATGTTCAACAGAGCCGTACAGGCTCCGTACCCTCCAGGCTCCGTGTTCAAACTTGTCAACGGCCTCATAGGCCTGCAGGAAGGCACATTGAACACAGAGATCACCTATCCTTGCAGCCAGGGCTACCATTTCGGCAACCGCAAGCTCGGATGCCACGTCCACAAATCCCCGCTCGCCCTGGAGGAAGCCATCATGATGTCCTGCAACGGCTATTTCTGCTATGTGCTCAGGAATATTCTTGAAAACAAGAAGTACCACGGCATAGGAGAGGCGCTCGACAAATGGAACGAATATGTCCAAAGTTTCGGCTTCGGACACAAGCTGGGCACGGACTTCCCCGCCGAACTGGGCGGAACTCTGCCGACATCAAAGACGTACAACAAGATCTACGGCAAGGGAGGATGGAAATTCACTACGATCATCTCCATCTCCATCGGGCAGGGCGAGGTCGGAGCCACGCCTATGCAGATCGCCAACCTCGCGGCGACCGTCGCCAACAGAGGGTGGTACAAGATACCGCACATCGTGAAAGCGTCGGAAGGGGTCGAGATTGATCCGAAATATTACGAGAGGCAGTACACGATGGTTGACACGACGAATTTCAAAAAAGTGACGCAGGGCATGTGGAGGGCGGTCAACAGTGGATTCGGATCGGGAGGAACGGCATCCATCGCCGCGGTTCCGGGGCTGGACATCTGCGGAAAGACCGGTACGGCGCAGAATCCGCGCGGCGCGGACAACTCCGTGTTCATCTGCTTCGCCCCTAAGGACGATCCGAAGATCGCCGTGGCCGCCTACATCGAGAACGCTGGTTTCGGAGCGACATGGGCCGCGCCTATCGCGTCCCTGCTGGTTGAGAAATATCTCAACGGGGAGATCAGTGACCAGCGCCGCGGATTGGAAGACAGGGTTCTTCAGGGGAATCTGATGTCAAAGGTAAAGGCTTATAAATAGATCGTGGAATGGAGAACTTTTCGGACAGAGGCATCAAGAAGAGTGTTGACTGGGCGCTGGTGGTCACCTACCTGCTCCTTATCCTTATCGGCTGGGTCAACATCTACGCCTCCATCCATTCCGATGGCCCCGCCAGCATATTCGATTATAATTTCCGCTCCGGCAAGCAGTTCGTATGGATTCTCACCGCGCTCGGGCTTGCGGCTCTCATCCTGTTCGTGGTGAACGCCCAGCTCTGGGAAAGCGCGTCCATACCTTTGTATCTGGGGGTACTGTGCCTGCTTGTGGCCGTGATATTCCTTGGAGTGGAAGTTAAGGGGTCACGGTCATGGTTTGAGTTCGGGCCAATCAGGTTCCAGCCGGCGGAAGTCTCGAAAATCACGACATCACTGCTGCTGGCCACACTTATGAGCCAGGTCAATTTCAGGATCACACGGTTCAAGGATTTTCTTCTGACCGCCTTGATTCTCGGCATTCCAATGGTGGTCATTCTGGCCGAGAGCGAGACTGGCTCCGCACTGGTCTATGTCGGATTCATATTCGTCATGTACAGGGAAGGTTTTTCCGGTTGGTGGATCTTCTGCATCGGAATGGCCGCTCTGCTGTTCATCCTCACGCTGACGGCATCTCCTTACGTGTCCATCCTTGTGCTGGCAGGAGTCCTTTTGCTATGCAATGGCCTTGAATCAAACAAAATAGGAGTGGCTTTCTGGATATTCTCAGGAGTATTGCTGATTCTCTGCCTGCTGCCGTGGATTTTCGGGAAGTTCAGCCCGGAGTCATTCGTCTCAAAGATAAATCCGCTCTACATCCTTGTCGGAATATGTGTCGCGGCGGTGTTGTATCTGATGATCGTTGGCTACAGGTCGCGTCACCGCTTTCTGTCAATGTCCGCCTTGGGGTTGATCGCAGGAATGGCGCTCGTGTTCTCTACCGAGTTCATATTCAACAACATCCTTCAGGATCATCAACGCAAGAGAATCGAGGTGCTGCTGGGGATGAAAGAGGATCCTGCAGGTGTCGGCTACAATGTCAACCAGAGCATGATCGCCATCGGTTCCGGCGGACTCCACGGCAAAGGCTTTCTGGGCGGGACCCAGACCACTTTCGGATTCGTGCCGGAGCAGAGCACCGATTTCATTTTCTGTACCGTCGGGGAGGAATGGGGATTCCTCGGCTGTCTTGTCGTGATCTCTCTGTACGTGTTCCTGATTTCCAGAATCATCATGGACGCGGAGAAAAGCCGGAAGGCGTTCACCAGAATATACGGCTACTGTGTGGCCTCGTGCATATTCATGCACTTGTTCATCAACATCGGAATGACCATCGGCATTATGCCTGTGATCGGCATCCCATTGCCGCTGCTCAGCTATGGAGGATCCTCGCTGTGGGCATTCACGGTGCTGATCTTCATATTCATAGCACTGTATCGGCAAGAGAAGAAATACTATTAGCCGTTCAGACTGTTAAAAATTAGGGTGGTATATAGGTGTTGACCAACGTTTCTCTTATAGCGCTGATATTTAGGCAATTGTGATTCATTGATATTTCTGGACAATAATCTGTATGTAAAGGACCTAATCTCCATCGTAGTCATATAATAAGATAAGTGGTGACGGAAGATCCCTGGCTTATGCATCGGGTGAAAAAGGTGGCTTTCCGCACCCGACTCTAATCAGGGATGTCTCTCCGGGTGTATAACCACCATTTTTTCACCCGGAATAATAGTTGTTTGGATCTGAGCAGACAATGCCACGCGCCAAGGTTGCTGAACGTGAATCCGGAATGTCGCAGCTGTTCGGCCAGTGTTTTCTTCTCCTAACCCCAATCAGACGTCTTGTCCTTGTAGGTACACCAGAAGTACGTTTCCTGCACCAGTGATGCGCTCCAGTATATTCAGTGCATACAAAGGCCTCCTTACGTACATTTTTCTGTCCAAAAACAATATGAGACCGTTCTTACAGGTATGAAAAACTATGCGCACCTAAAACAGCATTCGCTTGATAACTAATGAGTTGATGTTTCAAGTGTAAATGTATTCGCGCACCTAAGAGTCGACAGCCGCGATACAGGGCGTTCTATTGGTGTTCCGAACTTCCAAGTGCGAGAAACCACGCGTACCTGAAATGTCATCAGATTGATAACCAGCGACTTGCTCTTCTAGGTGCGAGCATATTCGCGCACCTGAGCGTTATGCATATTATGGTATGCTGAGCTTTAGATTCGCACAATATTATGTCTGGGTGGTCTTGAAGACGCTATATACCATTAACAGACACAGTTACCTTAGGGGTTTTCTTGTATGCCCGCAATCGCTTGGATGTCGGCACGATGCGGAGGAAGGTAGTCAACTTGTATATATTCCCCAAAAATTAACTGGTTTGCGACTGTTTTCCTTAATCAATGACTTTTTTTTAGTAAATTTGCATTCTGTCATACTGCCTTGGTGGTGAAATGGTAGACACGAGGGACTTAAAATCCCTTGGACAGAAATGTCCGTGCGGGTTCGATTCCCGCCTGAGGCACAAGAGGGTGAGTAAAGATTCTTCTTACTCACCCTCTCTTCATTTATTTTATTCTCGAAAATATACATCAGTCAATCCAACCCGGATTCTGGGTAAGAAGGCCGTTGGTACGATCTATCTCACTCTGGTCGATCGGGAAGTACCTGTACTTCTCAGTCCAGCCTTTCGAGCCAAGGATCTCTGTTCCCTTGTCAAAACGAAGAATGTCAAACCAACGCTGCATCTCATCCATGAACTCATAGCCTCTTTCCTTGAATATAATGTCAAGGAGTTCCTGCTTTGACCTACCGGCAAGGGTGATTCTATGGTTCTTGTCACCAAAAGCTCTGTCCCTGACAAGATCGAACCAATGCTGGCCGGCATCGCTTACGGTTCCGTTGATCCTGGCTTCAAGTTCGACACCCAAGAGAAGCACATCTGCATACCTGTAGAAGCGGAAGGCGGTCGCATGGTTGCTGGACGGATTAATGGATCCGGTGCTTTCCTTTCTCGGATGGTATTTGTAATGTCCAAGTCCTTCGTAATTCTCCTGTTGGTCGCTCACGATGAATGTGCTGCCTTCCGGGAGCGCACCGGACGTGACCATTTCTGCAACCTTTTTAGCCTCGTCCGCATAGACGATGCAAGTTCCTTCCCTACGGGTGTCACCTTCCTCGAACATGTTATAGACTGTGGAAGGCATCGTGCACTGGCCGTATCCTTCAAGCAGGCCTCCTTCCTCGGCACTTCTCGGATCAACAAGGTTACGTCCGCCAAGTCCGTGGACAAAGCCCATACCGGTGTCGTTGGTGGATCCAGCAGAAACCTCGTAGATGGACTCCGTACCCCATTCTCCGTCCTTCAGCCAAAGATGCAGATAGTCAGGATCAAGCGTGTAAACACCTGAGTTGATGATGGTTTTCATATCGTCAAGAGCCTTAGGGTACATTTTTTCGTCACGGTGGAAGAGGATCACCTTCGCGCGGAGTACACGGGCCGCGTCAGCACAGATTCTTCCCTGCTGAACACTGGCTCGGGCCGGAAGGGCGGCGATGTTCTCGTCAGAAAGATCACTCATCATAAAATCATAAATCTCATCTCTGGTCCCCTTTGGAACGGAATACATCTGGTCGGCGCTGAGGATACCTTTGATGAGAGGGAATTGCTCATAGCCCATAAACAGATAGTCATAGAAAAGAGCTCTGAAGAAACTGGCCTCTGCCTTCAACGGTTTCACGAAACTATCGTCAAGGGAGCAGGAATTCAGTTTGTCAATCAATATGTTGGCGGCGATTACTCCGTTGTAGATGCCGAAGTCCCACTCATTCCACCAAGAGCCATAGCCCCACTGTCCGAAAGAAGATGTCGCGTTGTAGGAGAACGTGTCCCACTTTGTCTTCCACTGGCCTTCACCCAGACCGCCTCCGGTCTCCGCCTCGTCCGAAAGAATGCATGAATAGTCATGAATTTCAAGAAGCCTTGTCTTGACCTCCCACATCACGTTGTACAGTCCCTTCATCATCTCATCCTCCGTCTTGTAGAACTCTGTCTCCGAAACCTGGGTACGAGGCTGTACCTCAAGGAAATCAGAGCATGCGGCAAGCGTCATAAGCGAAACGCCGATCGCGAGTGCGTAAGAATATATCTTTTTCATAATATTGCCTGTTATCGTTAATTAGAATTTAATGTTGACTCCTGCAGTGAATGTCCTTGCCTGAGGATAGGTTCCGGCGTCGAGACCGTCTCTGGTGCCGACCTCCGGATCATAACCAGTGTAGCCTGTGATCGTAAACAGGTTCTCACCCTGAAGGAACAATCTCAAAGCCTTCATCCCGACCTTTCGGGAAATTCTTTCCGGAAGCGTGTAGCCGATCTGGGCCACCTTGAATCTAAAATAAGAACCGTCCTCGACGAAGAAATCAGAGATCTGATCGTTGATGTTGTCTCCTTCGACAAGTCTTGGCATCTTGTTGGATGTCCCGGCGCCATGCCAGCGGTCAAGCCATTCGGTTCCGAAATTGGCAAGTGTGGCGTTCGGTCTGCGGTAGAACTTGTAGATGTCGTTCCCTGCAATTCCCTGGAAGTAAGCGCTGAAATCAAAGTTCTTCCAAGACACATTGAAGTTGAAACCAAACGTCCAGTCCGGATTAGGATCTCCGATCATGGTCCTGTCATCAGCGTCTACGGATCCGTCACCAGTCACATCAACGAAACGGATGTCTCCAGCGTGAGGGGTCCCACCAACATTCTGCTTGGAAGCCGCGGCCTCCTCGTCTGTCTGGAATATTCCATCAGTCTTGTAGCCATAGAAGAAACCGTAAGGTCTGCCGCTTTCGCTATAGGAAACACGTCCTCCAAGACCTCCGCCTAACATATTCAAGCCAACTCTGTCTGGTCCTTGGTCGGTCACTTTGTTCTTAAGGTAGGAAGCGTTGGCGCCTACTCCCCAGAAAACATTGCCGGTGGTGAACCTATAGCTGGCCTCCATCTCAACTCCCTTGTTTTCGACCGATCCGGCATTGACAGTCATGGAACTGAAGCTAGTGTATAGAGGAATAGGTTTGTTCAGAAGCATATCCTTTGTCTTTTTCTGGAACACATCCACAGTGAACGAAAGAGCGTTGTTCAGGAACCTGAGGTCAAGACCAGCGTCGAACTGCTCGGAAGTCTCCCATTTGAGGTCTTCATTTGCGTAGCCGCTTGGGTACATTCCAGTGTAGGATTTCCCATCAATGATAGCGTTATGTCCGCTTGCCATCATCGTAGTGTAGGCGAACGAACCTATGCGCTCGTTACCGTTCTGTCCCCAACTGAGTCTGAGTTTGGCAAAGTCGAACCATGACGGCTTGGAAGCCAGAAAGTTCTCCTTGGTGATCACCCAACCGAACGACACTGAAGGGAATATTCCCCATTGATGCTTACGTCCGAAATTCGAGGAGCCATCACGGCGGAGCACAGCCTCCAGCATATATTTCTCATCATAGTTGTAATTCACTCTTCCGAACGCGGAGGCCAGTCTGTGGTCATAGCCGCTGCTGCCAACCTTGGACTGATCCTCAGAAGCCGTGGCTGTGTCGATGAATGCCTTGTTGATGTCTACGACAAGAAGGTTATAGTCTGTGCCCCAGATGTTCGATGAGGAGAATGCCGACATACTGGTTCCCACAAGCGCGCCAAGATTGTGCTTTCCGAAAGACTTGTTATAGGATAAAACGTTCTCCCACTGCCAGTTGAATCCCTGCCACTTGCTATCCTCGACAGAAGAGGTCTTATTGTTGTTCGTGGTGTTGAGATCATATTCAGGTGTCACTTTTCTGGTGGATGAGACCATCAGGTCGATTCCGTAGGATGTCTTGAAAGTAAGCCCCGGAAGAAGGTCGGTGTTGACGGCGATGTTGCCGGTGAAGTTCTGAGGTTCGTACCTACGGTTATGGTTGACTTGCATGTCAGCCAGAGGATTAACCAGCTCGCGCATGTCTATAATGTTGTAGGTCTTTCCGTTAGGTGCCACCACGGCGTTAGGATAGGTGATCGCGTATTGTGCAAGAACCGCTGGATCCTCCTGATAGACAGGCTCGGTAGGAGGTAGCATATTCATTGACGCCATAAGACCGCCGGCCTCGCTGTTGTCGATGTCCGTTCCCTTAATCCTTGCTGATGAATAGCTAACATTGACACCGACGTTTACCTTGCTGAGCCAATCACGGTCAGGGGCACTGAGGACGGTGTTGTTGTACTTCGCGCGTACATTGTAGCGACTGTAGTCCGAGTAACCTTTAGCATAGATTCCTTCCTGATTGACGTAGCCGAACGAGATATAGTAATTGGAATTGTCCGTGCCACCGCTGAGCGAAAGCCTATGGTTGACAATCGGAGCGTTTTTGTTCTGAAGAGCCTCCTGCCAGTCGGTGTTGAATTTGGAGGTTCCTGTGAAGTACGGATCCTTACCCGAGTTGGCGGCCTGCTCGTTGATTAGCGTCATGTAGTCCTCGCTGCCAAGAAGGGAAATCTTGTTGGACGGGTTCTGGATACCATAAGTGAACTCATAGTCCAGAACAGCCTTGCCTTTCTTGCCTTCCTTGGTAGTGACAAGCACGACTCCATTGGAACCACGAGCACCGTAGATGGCGGCCGAGGCCGCGTCCTTTAGAATCTCGACAGACTCGATGTCGGACGGGTTCAGGTTGTCGATTCCATTCTCGGAAGGCATGCCATCCACGATGAACAGAGGATTCGAATCGTTGATCGTGCTGACTCCCCTGATCCTGATCTTCGATCCTGCTCCAGGTTGGCCTGAGTTGGATATGATGGAAACACCTGAGACCTTGCCTTTCAAGGCATTCTGAAGGTTGGTCGGATTACCGATGTCAAGATCTTCCGAAGAGACACGGCTTACCGAGGAAGTCAGGACACTCTTCTTCTGGACGCCATAGCCGACAACAACCAGTTCGTCAAGAGTGTTGGAGCCTTCCGCGAACTTGATGACGAGATTGCTCTCATCGCCGGAGACAAGATAGTTAACATCATCGTGGCCAAGGAAAGAGAAAACCAATGTCTCTCCCTTGTCGGCGGAGATACTGAATTGGCCGTTATAATCCGTAGAGGTTCCCTTCGTGGTGTTACCCTTGACGAAGACTCCAGCCCCCGCGACTGGTTCGCCGGCAGGATCCAGGACCTTACCGGAAACGCTGCTGGTCTGCGCTGACAGACTTACAGTACAGAATACCGCTGCAAGCAGCAAGAACAAATTTTTTATTCTCATAATCTAACAGTATTGATTGGCGATTAGTTCTTCATGTGCGATGTTCCTACATATTCATGGCGACCGCCACCGCACCCAGAAGTCCGATGAACTGAGGGTTCAGCTTTGTGATGACCACGCCGTTTGAAACGAAGCGCATAGTGTTATGGTTCAATTTATTAAGAATATTCTCGAATATGTATTCGTCCGCCACGATGCTGCCTCCCAAGACAACGGTATCCGGATCGGTGATCCTGACAAGGTTCATTATGAGGTTGGCGATTCCCTGCGTGGCGTTCTCCACGAGCACACGGCAGAGCTCATCCCCCTCCTGACAAAGCCGGATGACATCCCTGACATCCACCCTGACTCCTTCATCGGAAGGGATCTCAAGGCGGGTATCGTACCTGTCCTTGAGCAGTCTGGCGCAGGCGTCAAAGCCGCTTCCCGAGGCGATTGTCTCCACGCAGTCCATCCTGCCGCAGCAGCATTTCACGCCGACATTGACTCCGACGGTCATATGCCCGGCCTCCCCCGCGTTGAAATGGCTTCCTCTGATCTGACGGCCATTCACCACGGTCCCGACAGCAATGCCGGTACCTACATTAATATAAACGAAATTCTTCGAGAACTGCCCCACGCCCCAGACACGCTCGGCTCTGGTAGCGCTCTTGACATCGTTGTCGATGCGGCAAGGAATGCCGTAGATCTCCGTGATCTCCTTGGCAAGTTCAATAGGATGGGTCCTGTTCGGGTCAATCTGAAGCCAGACCCCTTCATTGGGATCGACACGGCCGATCAGACCGATGCCCATAGAGACAGGCTTCTCGCCGACCCATCCCACGGTGCGAATGTAGTCATCAAGAGATGACTTGATTATTTCCGAGGCGGTCTGCTGACTGAAATAGCCGGAATCATACTTCTTGAAACGAAGGATGTTCCCGTGCTTGTCAACTTCACCGATGAGTAATTTTGTTCCTCCCAAATCGAGGCCAAGATATGTTTCCATTGCGTCTGAGTGTTATTCTTCCGCAATATTAGCCAACTATCTCCGGACGGGGGTTTAAGATCTAACAAAAATGGTTTAAAATCTGCTTGGGCTTAATCCGAACTGCTTTTTGAAACAGACACTGAAGTACTTAGCATCTGAGAAACCGACCATATCCGAAACTTCGGCGATGCTGTAGCGATGGTCCGCGAGATATTCCTTTGACCTTTCCAGACGATAGATTCTGATGAAATCGTTAGGTCCCTGACCGGTGAGAGACTTCAGTTTGTTGTAGAACGCGGTGCGGCTCATAGCCAGTTCCCGGCACAGGTCGTTAATCTGGAATTCCGAGTTGGGCAACTCCTTCTGAACCACGGAGATAACCTTGTCCATAAACTCCTTGTCCAGCTTGTTGGAATATTCATTGCGCGCGGAGGCATTGTTGGAGTAGAGAATAGCCTCCCTGAGACGCTGACGCTCGTTCAGGATATTCCTGATTCTGGCTTTCAGAACCGACATATCAAACGGCTTGACGATGTAGTCGTCGGCTCCGGACTCAAGTCCCCTGATGACGCTCTCCCTGTCGGTCATACCAGTCAACAGAAGCACTGGAATATGGCTGGTCGCGACATCCGACTTGACACTCCGGCAAAGGTCGTAACCGTTCATCACCGGCATTATGATATCAGAGATCACGATGTCAGGATTTTTTTCCGCGATGACTCCAAGAGCCGTCTGACCGTCCGTGGCAGTGTTGATTGAATATTCCTCCGCGAAAGAGGACCTCATATACTCCAAGGTCTCAGCGTCGTCCTCAACAATCAGGATGCGGTTCCCGGAATTGTCCGGATCCTGCTGGACAGAGTCCGGAATCGGCTCCAAAGTGTCCGACTCCTTCCGGAACACCACTGAATCCGAAGCCTTGTATTTCTTCGGAAACGACAAGGTGAACGTGGTCCCTTCTCCCTCGACGCTTGAATATGAAATCGCCCCGTGATGCTGGCCGACCAACTGCCGGGTGATCATCAGGCCTATGCCGTAACCGCTCTCATCGCACTCGCGGGCATTGTCCGCCCTGTAGCTGCCTCTGAATATTCTTGATTGGAAATCCGCGGGTATTCCTATTCCCGAATCACTGATCTCCAGAGTCCAGGAACGCCGCTCGCTTTTAGCCAGGACTTTGATGAAGCCTTCCGAGGTGTATTTGACCGAATTTGACAGGATGTTGTGAATGATCAGATCCATCTTCTCCCGGTCGATCCAGATGTCATTCAATCCCGGCTCGATGCGGTACGAGAAATCAAGCCCTTTCTGGCGGGCGGCATAACTGAAATCAGCCAGAACGGAGTCCAGATAATCCCCTGAGTCATATTCAGCCAACCTCAGCACACTCCAGTCCCGGTCATTCTTCCGGATGTCCAGAAGATTGTTGATCATAGACATAAGTCGGTCAGAGTTCCGGTTCGCCGTCATCACTGAACTCCGTACCTTGTCGGAAAGGTCATCCATACTTTCCAGATCGTTGAGCGGAGTCTTGATCAATGTTATAGGAGTCTTCAGGTCGTGGGCGAAGTTCACGAAAGTGTTGATCTTCTCCGTCATAATCCTGTTGTACGACTTCCTGCGGTACCACGCCACGGTCATCGCCACGAACGCCACCAGCAAGGCCGCATATAGAGACAACGCCCACCAGGACAGCAACAAAGGCCTCTTTATTAATATGGGAAGGTGACGCTCACCAAGGATGTTTCCTGAATATTTGTCTATGACCTTCAGTGTGTAGTCATATTTTCCGGAAGGAATATTATAGTAGTCAATCTCTCCCGCTGCATCGCTAAGACGGGGAACCATGTCAAAGCCCACAAGCTGACTTGAAAAGCTGGTCCTGTACCCCGAGGTGAAATCAAGGGCTGAGTATGCGATGCGGAAAGAATTCTGGCCGGCTTTCAGAGTGATCCTGTCGAGAAGATCGACGTTGGTTGAGACTGTAGGTTTTGAGCCGTCCGGCAGATTGAAGCCCGAGATGACCGGGGCGATTTGTCCCGGATCCTTCATCGAGAACTCTGCAGGGTCGAACACAATGACTCCGTCAGCGGTGCCAAAGGCCAGACGGCCGTCCGAGAGTCGGCAGACGGCGTTAGGATTGAAACTGCCTCTGGTGACTCCGAGGAATCCGTTCATATCAATCGGAACTCCGGAGACCGGATCAAGCCTGTAGAGGGACTCAAAGGTCGCGAACCAGACATTGTCCTCCCGATCCACCACGACACCAGTGACGGAATCGCTGGAGAGGCCGGAATCCTTCGAGAAAGACCGGGCCGTCCCGGTGTTTCTGTCATAACATATCAAGCCATCGCCGTCCGTAGCCAGCCAGACAACCTCTCCATGGTTTGCCAGACATCTCACCGGGTACGTCAACGTCTTGGAACCAAACGAGTCAAGAACCGTCAAAGAACCAGTCCCAGAATCCAGTACACACAGTCCGCCGATGGTGGCCGATGTCAACTTCCCGTCAAAGGTCATTCTGATGTCCCCGATGTTATCGACAGGATAGGTCGCAAAGCTTCCGTCCAGGACATCGTATCTTGCCAAAGGTGAGTCTATCCCGCCTATCCAGACATATTCTCCGTCAGTCAGAAGAGAATACGTATGATTGAACCTATCGTCCTGAAATACAGTCGTGGTTCCGGTTTTTGGATTGATCTTGTACAGAGGGAAACCGTAGCCTCCGACCCAGACATCGCCACGGACATCCTGAGTCAAGGCAAGCACGACACCGAGATCCGGCATCGGATAGTTCTTCCAATTACGGCCGGACGGATCAACGCTGCACACGCCCTCATTGGTTCCAAACCAGATGTTCCCAGACGCGTCCTCAAAGATCACGTTGACATGATCGGACAACAAAGAATTCGGATTCCCGGGCTGATGGGCCAGTTTTTCGATTGATGGGGTGCCTTTGCTCTGACGGCAGACCCAATCCGTGGTCGTGGAGACCCACAGGTTGCCGTTCACGTCAAAACAAAGGTCACTGACCGTGTTCCCCGGAATGGACGACCGGTCCAGATCGTCTGCCAGATAATGGGCGAGGACTTTCCCCGACTCCAGATCAAAGTAGAACAGTCCTTCCCCATCCGACCCGACTACGAGACGTCCCTCGCCATCCTTCAGAATCGCCCAAACCGGAACCTTGAGGGAGACAGTGCCGAAATCCTTCAAGATTCCGTCATCCCCGACAACCTTCATTCCTTCGGAGAACGTCCCTACATAGAGCTTTCCACCCTCATAGAGCAAAGACGCGACATCCACATCATCAGCCACCCCGTGGACCTTTCCATTCTCCAGCAGGAATATTCCATTGTCAGTTCCCAGCCAAAAGGCATCCGTCCCTTTGACAGCGATAGCCTTGACAATCCTGTCAGTGACATATCTGGCTTCTTCTCCGCCTTCCGTCAGGAAAATTATGCCCTCCGAAGTGCCCAGAGCCACGGTTCCAGACCCAGGGAAACAGATGCTGTACAAGGATATTCCCGGATGATTCTTCCTTAGATCCATCTCAAGGTGGAAAGAGTCCAAGCCTTTGTAATAACGGTAAAGCCTACCGTTCTTCACCGCCATCCAAAGGACTCCAAAATTGTCACATTCCAGCCTCGTTGATGACAGGATCTGGTCTCTGGACTGAGGCAGATCCTCGATCCTGTACGTTTTCACGGTATGGCCATCGAAGCGATCGATTCCGTTCTGCGTGTATATCCAGACAAACCCGTCCCCATCCTGTGTGACCTGATAGACTTTCCTGCCGCTGAGGATTCCGTCAAGAGTGACAAAACCTTCCGCCCTTGCCGTGAGGAAGGACAGAAGGGTCAACAAAACCAATATAATATGTTTCTTCCGAAACATCATTCAGAGCAAGCGTGGAAAGGAGCCTTGAAATCCATTCTCAAAGTGTGTGTGTCCTCTGTAGGAAAATCATTTGGAACAGGAAGTGTCACAATACCTGTGGCCGCCCATTCGCACCCTCTTGCGAAAGTGACCTGAAATCCTGTGCATGTCATCGAATATGTCATGTCAGGATCATTGCCGCAATGTCCGAGAACATCCACGAAAACACGACCCTTGCCGTATCTCACAGTCCACATCACCGGCTCGTCACGCCCCGCGTCAGATGTCGTGGCAAGGATCTCGATGTTCTTGGCAGGGCCGCGTAACTTTGTGTAGATCTCATCCTTATAGTGCTTCCATCTTTTTGGGAGCCCTTTCATGACCGGATGTTCACCAGCCTGTGTGTCGATCACTGTCTTGTGCTGGAGACCGTGATGTCCCGCCCATCCAGGAGTGTAGTCATATATGTATTTCCCGTTCAGCATATAAAGATAAGGTCCCCATTTCTCATCCCTGCCGTTCCATGCACCGAGACCGGTCATCTCGTTGTACTCATTCCAATTCTCCATCGGGATTATCGATGAGTGGATGAAGGCAACACCACCACCGGCGCTGACATATTCCTCGAAAGCCTTCTTGCACGGCTCGATCCACTCCACACCGCCATAGTTGACAATGACAAGGCTATATGCTTTGAAATCAGGGTTAAAGGTGCTCATATCCCCGCCCCAGTCAGGAGTCTCGATGACATCCACATCGAAGCGTCCGGTGTTGGCAAGAATCTGTCTCATGCACTCGGAAGCACCTCTCCAATAGTGGCTTCCGTCCTGACCGGTGACAATCAAGGTCCGGATTTTCGGCTGTTCCTTGGCGGAGACAGTGAACAGGAAAATTCCCAGCAAAGCAAACAACGTCAAGACTATCCTTTTCATCTTCCTTCCTCCTTTCTGAATTCGATCCTGTCATGGCAATATACTGCCTTCTTGCCATAGCCTCGTTCATCGACGCTGAACGAGCCTTCCTTTATGTAAGTAATATAAAGCTCGCTGACACCATCCTTGTTCCTGTCTTCGACAAGCATATTATATTCATCGGTGACATATTCCACTGGGGAGATGTATTTGATTTCCTTTGAATATGTCCCCACTATCACATAATAGGCCTTAAAGAGATCGAACTCAGGCCAATGGCCATTGTCCCGGCCGAACAGCATGACTTCCTCCAGCTGCGGGTCATCGTCCATCTGCGCGATGATTGACTTCTGAAACCAGAAGCCCTCTTTGACAGCCTCAGGCGGAATATTGTCCCAACCGACCTGATGGGCCGTCACCCGGAACTGCGCCTCGGCACAAACGGCCAGCAGCAGTGACAAGAATACGGTTGAAAATTTCTTAAGCATCATAATCATGTGGCTATTGTTTGATGTCAAAGGTAGTCATATTCTCAATAGGACATGTCCGAATATTGGCAAAAAAAGTTGGAAATCTGTCAAGTGTTTGGTGGGCAATGACATATTTTCAACTATTTTTGTCTGAAAATCCACCTCGGGCGCGCATATAGTCGCTATCTTGCGGTCAAATTAAAAGCACTAAGATGAAGATCACAATCACAGAAAACGAGAAGGCGTTCGCCAACGCGGCGGCGTGGAGAATCATCGGTCAGATACTGCGGAAACAACGCAGTGTCATCGGCCTCTCGACAGGCAGGACCACCGGAGAATTACACCGGACTGTCGCCAAAATCCACAAGGAGTATCCTTTCGATGTGTCCGGAGTAACATTCTTCGGCCAGGACGAGGTCGTGGGTGTGCAACGGGAATATTTCGGATCCTGCTGGAAGATGCTCAAGACCGAACTGATCGACGACATCGGGACAGATGACGGACATTTCCTTATGCTTCCTGTCAAATCTGATGATTATTCCAAAGACTGCAAGGAGTTCATCGAGGAACTGGAGTCACGAGGAGGGATCGATCTGCTCATCGTCGGAATCGGAGAAAACGGCCACATCGGCTTCAACCAACCCGGCTCGGCGTTCGGAAGCGGATGCCGCGTCTCCGTTATGTACCCGGAACTTGAGGCGAGGATCAGACGGGAGACAGGAACGCCGGATAATGTGGAGCTCGGAGGAGTGACCTTAGGGCTTAAGGACGTGATGACGGCCAGAAAGATCGTGGCGGTCGCCAAGGGAACAACGAAGGCGGAGATTGTCAAGCGTATCGTGGAAGGTCCTGTCAGCGAGGAAGTTCCAGCCAGCGTTCTCCAGCTTCACCCGGACTGTGAGTTCATTCTTGACAAAGACGCGGCCTCAAAACTGGATTAGTTATGGAAAACAAGAAGACAAACTATTTAGGACCATTCCTTTCGATGGTTTTCCTGTTCCTTATCGTAGGGTTCCTGACGACAGCCAACTCACAGTTCCAAGGGCCGCTCAAGGAAGCCTTCCTCTCCAACGCCGGAAGCTTAAAGAACACATTCGCGACTTTGATCACGTTCTCCTGGTTTCTGGCCTACCCGATCTGCGGGCCTATAGGCTCGGCCTGGGTCAATAAATATGGCTACAAAGGGACTTTGATCCGAGGTTTGATCCTGATGACAGTCGGGTTGTTGCTGTTTTTCGCGTCCTCAGAGTTCACGGTCCTCTTTCCGGACGCCGTCATCGGCTCGGCGGACCTATCGTTCCCTGCCGGATTCCTGATCTTCCTTCTGGGCTCGTTCGTGGTCGGAGCCTCGGCCACAATCCTTCAGGTTGTCATCAATCCTTATCTCGTGGCCTGTGACGTGAAAGGCACGCAGTCCATCCAAAGGCTGGCCATCGGCGGGACCGCCAACTCGGTCGGCACCACGATCGCCCCGTACTTTGTCTCCGGAATAGTGTTCGGAGGCATCGCGATGGAGGACGTGCAGGTCGCACAGCTTGTGGTTCCGTTCATCTCCCTTGCAGCCGTCATCGTGCTTGTCACGCTGGCCCTGATGAAATTCTCCCTCCCGGACATCCAAGGGACCAGGGCGGAGAACGGCGAGAAACTTGAAAAGAGCGTCTGGTCGTTCAGCCACCTGACCTTAGGGGTCATCGCGATATTCTTTTACGTCGGCGCTGAGGTATGCGTCGGTGCTAATGTGAATATGTACGCGATAGAGAAAGGGATAGACTCCCCTGCCCTTCTCGCCACCATCTATTGGGGAGGAATGCTGGCCGGCCGCGCTTTGGGAAGCACCCTGAGCAAGGTTCCGCCACGCACCCAACTCATATTCACAACCTCTGTAGCCACTGTCCTGCTGGTTCTTGCGACCCTGCTCGACAACCCGTGGCTTTTGTCCGCCGTCGGGCTGTTCCACTCCATAATGTGGGGTGCCATTTACACCCTTTCAGTCCAGAAACTCGGGAAATATACCTCCGTCGCGTCCGGAGTGTTTATGATCGGAGTATTCGGCGGAGCCGTCCTGCCTCTCGTGCAGGGACTTCTGGCCGATATACTCGGAGGCTGGAAGATGACCTGGCTGGCAGTGGTATTCTGCGAACTGTTTATGCTTTACTACGCTGTACGAGGAAGCAGGGTAAGGCAATCGGCCGAATAAAAACACTCTATCAATATGAAAAAGACACTTATCTCTTTAATGGTCGCGGCTCTGACGCTGCTGTGTTCCTGTGCCCCAAGCCCCAAAGCCAACATTCTGGTTGTCAGCGAGAACGGCGGACACCACAAACCGTTCACAGATGTGGCAGTGCCTTGGCTGGACAGCATCTCCGCTTCCCGCGGATTCACTGTGACCGTCATCAACAATATGAACGATGTGAACGCGGAGTTCCTCAAGAACTTCAACGCTGTCATCCAGCTCGACTTTCCTCCATACACCTGGCCTGAGGCTGCGCAGGAGGCTTTCATTGAATATGTTGAAAAAGGTCTCGGTGGCTACATCGGCTTCCATCACGCCACCCTTCTGGGAGAGTTCGACGGCTATCCGATGTGGAAATGGTTCTCTGATTTTATGGGCGGGATACGCTTCGCTGGCTACATCGAGCCGCTCGCCGACGGGACCGTGCACATTGAGAGCACGGAACACCCTCTGTTCAAAGGAGTTGACCCAGTCTTCACGATTCCGGACGATGAGTGGTACACCTACGACAAGGATCCAAGGGACACTGAATATATCCACGTCCTGGCGAGTGTGGATGAGGATTCCTACCGTCCGGCCTCGGACATCAGGATGGGCGACCACCCTGTCATCTGGACCAACACCTCGGTCAAAGCCCGCAACATCTATTTCCAATTCGGGCACAGTCCGAAACTGCTGGAGAACGATAATTTCAAGACGCTTCTGTTGAACGCGATAGATTGGGTGACCGAAAAATGAGACCGTCACGGATTCTGACAACGATGATCTGCCTCGTGGTCTGCGCCCTCTCACAGGCGCAGACCACGTTCTGCCACGATGAGCGACTCCGCAATCAGCTGATTGAAAGCGGCTTCCTTCACAGTCCGCTGCCGGTTGACACTCTTGACTCCTATGAGGCTAACGGCTGGCGAAAGGCTGTGGTCTCCGAGACCGGCCCGCTTGCCGGTCTCCCGATAGAGATGGAATTCCGGAAAAAGCCTGGATTCCGCGCCGTAGGCTCCCCGGGAGATCCAGACTATGCCACCTACGGAGGCTGTCAGGTCACCTACGACTTGGGGGGACGGAATCTGGAGGATTACAACCGGATCGAGTTCTGGATCTATCCTGACTGCAAGGGGCTGAGCATTGTTAATGTGGATCTGGCTTTCATCAACGGGAACGTTCCGGCCAAACCCGGCTACAACAGGCCGTCCGGATCGCACCTTGTCAATCTGAAACCAGGAATCTGGAATAGGTGCTTTCTGGAGATTAATGAATATCAAAGAGACCAAGTCCTCGGACTGAGGTTCAGTTCCACAGACAGAGGCAGTTCCATCGGAGCGAAGGACTATTCCGCCAGATTTGTCATCGACAGGATCTCGTTCCTGAAAGTCAGGAATCCCGACAAAGTCTCCGGCTGGGAACCGATGAAAGGCCAAATCGTCTATTCCACAACCGGTTACAGTGTGGCAGGCAAGAAAACAGCCGTCACTGATTACCGGGCCGGAGGACGATTCAGTGTCGTTGACGCAGAAACCGGAGCGGTCGCCTGTTCCGGACGGATCAGGAAAGAGGTTACGACCACAGGCAGGTTCGGAGTGCTGGATTTCTCTGATCTCACAAAGCCAGGAACCTACAGAATCAAGGCCGGAAATGCCGAAACAGACACTTTCAGGATCTCGGACAATCTTTGGGACGATTCCCGCTGGCGGGTTCTCAACTACATATTCAGTCAACGCTGCGGCAGTGAAGTGCCCGGGATTCACGGAGTCTGCCATAAAGATCTATTCGCCTCGCACGACGGGAAGAGGATTGGATATTCCGGTGGCTGGCACGACGCCGGCGACCTTTCCCAACAAACCCTCCAGACAGGAGATGTGACATATTCCCTTCTGGAAGCATATTCATCGCTGAAAGACCGTAACCCGATCCTGGCGGCAAGGATGCTTGAGGAGGCGCGCTGGGGACTGTCGTTCATCCTTGGCTGCCGCTTCGGCGATGGTTTCAGGGCCAGCAGTATGGGGCTTCTGATCTGGCAGGACGGAATCATCGGGACATTCGACGACATCACATCGGTCAGGGTGCAGAACAACGCGTTCGACAATTTCCTGTATTCCGGTTACGAGGCGTTCGCGGCTATAACCCTTCCGGACTCCGACAAGGAATTGAAGGCAAAACTGTGCGACATCGCCGAGGAAGACTTCCGTTTCGCAACCGAGAAGTTCGCGAAAGATGGCTACGACATCTTCACGCAACCCTACGAGCACACCTACAACACCTCACACAGCCAGTTCCAAGCCACAATCTCTTGGGCGGCCAGCCAGCTCTACAGACTGACCGGAAAGAAGGAATATGCAGCCAGAGCCTCAGAGGCCATTGAATATGTCCTATTATGCCAACGAAAAGAGCCTGTCGGTGAGTGCTCCGGAGGATTCTTCTACAGGGACACGACCAGGAAATCCATAGTCCATTACATTCATCAGTCACGGGATCAGGTCTTTATGCAAGCCTTGGCACTGCTCTGCCAGACCCAGAAAGAGTCCCCGGACTACGACAAGTGGCTTGGGGCGATGCGTCTCCACGGAGAATATATCAAGGATCTGATGCGTTTCACGGCTCCTTACGGAATGATTCCGAGCGGTGTTTACGAGGCTGAGGAATGGAAAGACTCCGCAAGTTTCTACACCCTTCATCTGTTCCCGCCGGCAAACGCCGAGGAAAGATACTCCCGTCAAATCAAGAATGGGGTACAGCTGGACGACAGGCATTTCGTCAAGAGATTCCCTGTCTGGTTCGGAATATTCAACGGCAACTCCGCCGTACACCTTTCGACCGGCAAGGCCTCCGCTGTCTGCGGGAAGATGCTTGGGGACGAGGATTTGCTTCAGATCGCCCGTGAGCAGCTTTACTGGACCGTCGGCAAGAATCCTTTCGGCCAGTCTCTGATCTACGGCGAAGGTCACAACTATCCTCAGATGGACAGTTTCTCCAGCGGAGAGATCACCGGTGAGATGCCCGTCGGAATCCGCACCCTGAACGATGACGACTCCCCATACTGGCCTCAGACCAACAACGCCTGCTACAAGGAAGTCTGGGTCACCACCGCGGGGAAATGGCTCTCGCTTCTGTCTGAATTTCAGGAATAACTACTTCAGAAACACGAAGAAGACAGCGAGCACAAGGCAGACGAACGCCGCGATGTGGTTCCAGTGGAGAGCCTCGCCTTTGAAGAGGAGGGTGACAACCAAAGTGAAGACGATGAGGGAGACAACCTCTTGGATAACTTTTAGTTGCATAAGGCTGAACGGGCCGCCGTTACCGGAGAAGCCGATGCGGTTGGCTGGAACCTGGGCGCAATATTCAAAAAACGCCAGTCCCCAGGAGAAGAGGATGACCAGAATGAGCGGCCAGCTCGTCGAGACCTTCATCTCCTGAAGCTTCAGATGGCCGTACCACGCGAATGTCATAAATATGTTGGATAGCACCAACAAGAGGATTGTCCCTATCGCTTTCATCGCCTTGCAATCATAAAAACGGACACAAAGGTAGTAATATTTCACCTATATATTGTCATAGGAGATTCTACAAAAAGGGCCGGCGGAGAAAAGAATCCGCCGGCCTTTTTGATATATTCATCAAATGGTTATCTGATCATATTCTTTGGATCAAGGGCTTTGTCGAGTTCCTCCTTGGTGAGGATGCCTTTCTCAAGGACGATGTCATAGACGGAGCGGTTGGTCTCAAGAGCCTCCTTGGCGACCTTGGTGCTGGCCTTGTAGCCGATGATAGGGTTGAGGGCGGTCACGATGCCGATGCTGTTCTTCACCATCTCGTAGCAGCGCTCCTTGTTGACGGTGATGCCTTCGATACACTTCTCGCGCAGAGTGTTCATCGCGTTCGTAAGCCATGTTATGCTCTCCATGATTGATTCTGCGATCACAGGCTCCATGACATTCAGCTGGAGCTGTCCGGCCTCGGCAGCGAATGAGACGGTCATGTCGTTGCCGATCACCTTGAAGCAAACCTGATTGGTGACCTCCGGGATGACAGGATTGACCTTGCCAGGCATGATTGACGAGCCTGGAGCCATAGGCGGAAGATTGATCTCCTTCAGACCGCAGCGAGGACCGGAGGCCATGAGCCTGAGGTCGTTGCAAATCTTGGAAAGCTTGACTGCCAGTCTCTTGAGGGCACCAGAGTAGCTGACATAGGCGCCAGTGTCAGGAGTGGCCTCCACGAGATCCGGAGCAGCGATGAACTTCTCGCCTGTGAGTTCGGTCATCTTCTTGGCGCAAAGCTCTGCGAAACCAGGCTTGGCATTGAGGCCGGTACCGATTGCGGTGCCTCCCATGTTGATCTCATAGAGAAGATTCACGTTTCTCTCAAGGTTCAGAACCTCTTCCTCAAGGTTGGTGGCATAGGCGTGGAACTCCTGGCCGGAGGTCATAGGAACCGCGTCCTGAAGCTGTGTACGGCCCATCTTGATAACGTCCTTGAATTCCTCACCCTTCTCCTTGAACGCGTCGATGAGATCCTTGAGGCTCTTCTCCAGTTTTCTGTTCATCCTGATGAAAGCGTAGCGGAAGGCAGAAGGATAGGCGTCGTTGGTAGACTGGGCGCAGTTCACATGGTCGTTAGGTGAGCAGAACTGGTACTCCCCCTTTGCATGTCCCATGATCTCAAGAGCCCTGTTGGCGATCACCTCGTTGGCGTTCATGTTCACGGATGTTCCCGCGCCTCCCTGCATCATGTCCACAGGGAACTGGTCGTGGAACTTTCCGTCGATGATCTCGCGGCATGCCTCCACGATCGCGTCGGCGATCTTCGGATCCATAGCTCCGAGTTCCTTGTTCGTCTGTGCCGCGGCAAGCTTGATGCAGGCCATGGCGATGACGTACTCAGGGTAGTCGCACATCCTGGTGTTGGAAATCTTATAATTATTGAGAGCCCTCTGTGTCTGAACACCGTAGTAGGCCTCAGCCGGAACCTGAAGTTCCCCAAGAAGATCGGATTCAATCCTGAATTTCTCTTCGCTCATAATAAATCAATATTATCGGTTTATAAATTGTTTTACAATCTCTCTGACAAAGGTAAGTCCAAAAAAGATTATAAGCAAAAATGCCGCGATATATTTCAAATTATTATTTATTTACCGGGGCTGTCACGTAGTGACTGGGGGTGTATGGCTATTGTGCGAATCGAAAGCGCCGGCCCTATCGGGTCGGCGCTTTTGCATATTCATTTGTCAAAGATATTATTTCTTTGATGATTTGGCTGTGGTGCCGTTCTTGGCGGCAAGGCGCTTCTGGTTCCAAATCGTAGCATCGAACATCACTGGTGTACCGATGAAGATGGAAGCGTAAGTACCGATGCAGATACCAAGGATAAGGGCGACCGCGAGACCTCTGATGGACTCACCACCGAAGATCGCGATAGCGAGCATGGTCACGAGAGTGGAGACAGAGGTGTTGACGGTACGTGTCAATGTCGCGTTGATGGCCTGGTTGGTGTTGGTCCTCACGTCAACATTCGGATGCAGGGTCCTGTACTCACGGATTCGGTCGAAGATAACCACGTTGTCGTTGATGGCGTAACCGATGATGGTCAGGATGGCCGCGATGAACGTCTGGTCAACGTCAAGGTTGAACGGAAGGATTCCGGAGAACAATGAGAAGAAACCGATCACGATGATCGCGGTGTGGGCAAGTGAAACGACTCCACCAAGGCCCCATGTCCAGCCCTTGAATCGGAAGGCGATGTAGGCGAAGATCACAAACAGGGAGAGGATGACGGCGATGATGGCGTCTCTCTTCATGTCGTTGGCGATCGTAGGGCCGACCTTGTCTGATGAGATGATACCGTTAGGATTGTCAACGGTTGACTTGAACTCGTCAAGTGTGATGTCTGTCTCAGCGAAGAACGGCTTCAAAGCGTTGTAGAGCTTGGCTTCAACCTCGGCGTCAACATCAGTTGACTCCTGATCGTTCTTGTACTGGGTTGTGATCTTCATCTGGCTCTCGCCACCGAACTGCTTTACCTCGACGGCACCGTCAAACTCAACGATAGCGGCATCACGAACCTGCTCGGCGGTTACCGGCTGGTCGAAACGTACAACATAGGTACGGCCACCGGTAAAGTCAACACCGTAAGTGAAGCCCTTGGTGAAGATAGACACGATTGAAATGACGATCAACGCGCCGGAAATGATGTAAGACCACTTGCGTGCGGCGATGAAGTCGAAATGCGTGTTCTTGAGGAAGTTCTTGGTGAGGTTGTTCTCGAAAGCGATGCTCTTGCCCTTCTCGATGCGGTCATCAAAGATAAGCCTTGTGATGAAGATAGAGGTGAGGACAGAGGTGATGATACCGATGATCAACGTGGTGGCGAAGCCCTGGACAGGACCTGAACCGAACACGAAAAGGACGATACCGGTAAGGAGGGTGGTCACCTGACCGTCGATGATGGCGGAGTAGGCGTTCTTGTAACCATCGGCTACGGCCTTGCCCAGACCCTTGCCAGCAGCAAGCTCTTCCTTGATACGCTCGTAGATGATCACGTTGGCGTCAACGGCCATACCCATTGTCAGGACGAGACCGGCGATACCAGGCAATGTCAGGACAGCTCCGAATGAAACGAGGACTCCGAAGAGGAGAAGCACGTTGCAAAGGAGTGCGATGTCAGCGGCGACACCAGCGCCCTGATAGAAGAAAATCATGTAAACGAGAACCAAGAGGAACGCGATGATGAAGGAGATCATACCGGCGTTGATGGACTTGGCACCGAGTGAAGGACCTACAACCTGCTCCTGGATGATGGTGGCAGGCGCAGGAAGCTTACCTGACTTGAGGACGTTCACAAGGTCGGTGGCCTCATCCGGAGTGAAGTGACCGGTGATAGAGGAACTTCCGCCCGTGATGGCGTTCTGTACGTTAGGATATGAATATACCATGTCGTCAAGGACGATGGCGATCTGCTTGCCGACGTTGTCGCTGGTCATGCGGGCCCATACATTGGCTCCCTCGGCGTTCATGCTCATGGAAACGGAAGGCTCACCGTTTGAACCGTGGTCGTAAACGACACGTGCATCGGTGATCACACCTCCGTCAAGCTTCGCCTTGCCGTCCCTTGAGGTGGCCTTGATGGCGACGAGCTCGAAGATGTTCTCGCCCTGAGCATACTCGGAAGGCTTTACAGACCACATAGGCTTGAACTCGGCCGGGAAGATCTCGGCGATCTGAGGCATGGCGAGATACCTGTTGACCTTGGCGGTGTCGATCGCGGCGGCGAAACCGATGCAGGCATTGTTAGATCCTGAAGGGCTCAGCACAGCGAAGAGAGGATTGGCCTTTCTGTAAGCGTCAATCTCAGCGGAATTGTCCTGGTTCTGAGCGATCTCTGAATTGAGAAGAGAGTCAACACCTTCTTTGGCTACATTCTCGGCGGCAGGCTCGGCGACCGCTGTGGTGTCGGCCTCTCCAGCAAGAATCTCAGCCAACTTGGCGTTGGCCTCGGCAAGATAGCCGGAAAGTTCCTGGCTGGTATAGGTCTCCCAGAACTCAAGGGAAGCGGTTCCCTGAAGGAGCTTCCTCACACGCTCAGGCTCCTTGACGCCCGGAAGCTCGACGAGGATACGTCCGCTGTTGCCAAGTTTCTGGATGGACGGCTGGGTCACACCGAAACGGTCGATACGGCTTCTGAGGACGTTGAACGAGTTGGCGACGGCACTCTCAGCCTCGTCACGGATGACACTGATGACATCGGCGTCTGAGGAGGCCGGGGTGATCTTGTCTTTCATCTCGTAAGTACCGAAAATCTGGGCAAGGTGCTGACCGTTGCTCACTTCCTTCCACGCATCCGCGAAAAGAGAGATGTAGTCCTCTCTGGAATTAACGCTGCGTTCCTTGGCAAGGGCGAGAGCCTTCTGGAACTCAGGATTCATGCTGTTGCCGGAAATGGCCTTCACAAGATCCTGAAGCTGCACCTGCAGCATGACGTTCATACCACCCTTGAGGTCCAGACCAAGGTTGATCTCCTTGGCTTTGCACTCCTTGTAGGTGTTCCAGAGGAATACCTTCTTCGAAGAGATGGAATCAATGAATACCCTGTTCTGTTCCTTCCTGATCGAATCCAGATAGTAAGCCTGGTCATTTTCAGGAACCTGGGCGAAAGCCGCTGAATTCTGAGCCGCCACGGCAGCTTTCTCAGCGAACTTGGCCGCTTTCTTCTCCTGGATGGAAGTCACCGCCGTGAAGGAAAGCTGCCAAATGGAAGCGATCGCAAGCAGAATGGCGACAAGCCTAATCCAACCTTTACTTTGCATAATTGTGTACTTTTATTATTGTTTTTAATTTTTGCGCATAAAAATAAGGGTACAAATTTAGCATTTTTTTCTTAGAAAGAAATTATCTGCCAAGTATTTCTTATTTTTGCAGACGCAATCACCGAGATTTTTCAGAATGAGAAACAAAATATTCATCGGCATTCTAACTCTGCTCGCGCAGATCACATTCAACGGAGAGGCTCACGCGCAAGTCTCACCGACCAGACTCATGATCAAGGCTGACTCGTGCCGGCTGGCCTACAGCTTCGAGGAGGCGGTCAAGTACAGCGAAGGCGCCATCGAGATTCTGGACTCAACCGCTTCGGCAAAGGCGGAGGAACAATTGTTGATGGCACGCAATGGACTGAACATGATGGGGTTCTGCAGCCAGCCGACTGTCGTCGCGAAGCGGACATTCCCGCTCAGGGACTTCTTCTTGTTCTACCCGCTGAAGGATTTCAGCTGGAGGAAGACCCCGAACCAGCTCGACTCTTTGGGCGGAGACGACCTCTCTCGCGCCATCTACATCCCTGACGACGCGAAGGACATCTACTACTCAGCCAAAGACGAGGAGGGCATCAGGAATATTTACTGCACACATCTGACGGATTCCCTATGGTCCGCACCGGCGCTGATCAACGAGCAGATGACCAGTTCCTCGGACGAGATCTACCCGATGCTGTCCCCTGACGGACAATCACTTTACTTCGCCTCCAAAGGTCTGTACGGCATGGGAGGCTACGATCTCTATGTCTCAAACTGGAACAGCGAGACCAACGATTGGGACATGCCGGTGAATATGGGCTTTCCATATTCATCACCTTACGACGACTTCCTTTTCGTCAACACGGAGGACGGGAAATATTCCATCTTCGCGTCGAACCGCGAGTGCGGCCGCGACAGTGTGACAATCTATGTACTTGAATATGACAGCATGCCTGTCCGGAAAGCCGTCACCGATGTAGGCGAGCTGAGGACTCTGGCAGCCCTGAATCCGGCCAAGGATCCTTCCAGGATCGACAATGACGCGGCGGTTCCGGACGATGGGCAACACGATGAAGGCACAAAGCGCTACATGGAAAAGATGCGTGAGGTTAGAGCCTTGCGTGACTCGGTGGCAAGGTACGGAAAGAATCTGGACAAGATGCGCTCTGAACTTGCGGCGGCCTCAGCGGAAGAAAAAGCCAGACTCACGGCCGAGATATCCGACAAGGAATTGATGCTTCCGACCTTGAACAGTTCCTTAAACGCCGCGGTAAAGGAGCTCCAGAACATCGAGATGGATTTTCTGGCCAACGGAATCGTGATCGACACGCGGCGGCTCCAGGCCGAGGCCGACAAGGATATTGTCGGGACAGCCTCCGGCTACACATTCTCCAAAAACAGTTACGGCCCGGATCTTCATCTGGAGATCCTCAAGCCGAAACCTTCGTTCGACTATTCGTTCATGATCCTCCCGGAAGGACGTTTCGCCGAGAACAACACCCTGCCGGAAGGCATTGTCTATCAGATAAGAATATTTACCCTCAGCAGAAAAGCCTCTGTCTCCGACCTCAACGGCCTGAGTCCTGTGTTCGAGAGGACCACGACAACCGGGAAGCACGCCTATTCCGTCGGGCTTTTCAAGTCCTACAAAGATGCTCTTTCCAACCTTAACAAGGTGAAGAAGAGAGGGTTCCGCGACGCGCAGATCGACGCGTTCCAGAATGGCCAGATCGTCGGCGTGTCGAAGGCCAGGGATCTTGAGTCGAAGGTCAGGACCTTGATGATGGTCAGGATCTACCCGGAGAACGGACAGTCTCTGTCCGAGGAGGCCATCGCGGCGATCCACGAGCATTCGGACAAGGATCTCATCAAGAGCGTCGAGGCCGGAGCCGTGGTGTTCACCGCCGGCCCGTTCGAGGACAAGTCGCAGGTGGATGCCCTTGTCGCAGCCCTGAAAGCCGCCGGTGTCGAGAACATCTCCGTCACCGAGTCCGCCTCGGAATAGATTCACTGAAAAAAAAACGTGACCAAGATGAAGAAAGTCGGGAAAGTTCTTGTGGTTGATGACAATGCGGGGATCCGGTCCGCGTTGAAGATCTTGTTGCCTATGCGGTTCGAGGCGGTGGAGATCCTGCCGTCACCGGCACAGCTTATCAGCACCGTCAATGCCTTCCAGCCGGATGTGATCCTGCTGGACATGAATTTCAACACGGACATCAACACTGGAAATGAGGGACTTTTCTGGCTCAGCGAGTTACGCAACAACAACCCGAACCAGAAAGTCGTGCTGTTCACGGCCTACGCGGACATATCCCTGGCCGTGGAGGGGATGAAAAGAGGGGCGTTCGACTTCATCGTGAAGCCTTGGGAGAACGAGAAATTGCTCGCCACGCTGGAAAGGGCGGTGACGGAGAACCGGAATGACAGCCGGCAGTCTAATGAATATGCCACCGGCCCGACCGGGATGTACTGGGGCACTTCACAGGCTATGGCCGAAATCAAGAAGACAATCGAGAAGATCGGCCCTACCGATGCCACGGTACTGATCACCGGCGAGAACGGAACGGGTAAGGATCTTCTGGCCAGAGAGATACACAATCATTCCGAGCGGCGGAACGGCCCTATGGTCAGCGTGGATGCCGGAGCGATTCCGGAGACCCTTTTCGAGAGCGAGCTCTTCGGACACGTCAAGGGAGCGTTCACGGACGCCTATGCCGACAAGGCCGGAAAGGTCGAGTTGGCCGAGGGCGGAACCCTTTTCCTGGATGAGATCGGGAATATTCCTTTACACCTTCAGGCGAAGCTTCTGAGGGTTCTCCAGAACAGGACGATCACGAGGGTCGGCGACACCAAGCCACGCAATGTGAACATCCGCCTTGTCTGCGCCACGAATATGGATCTGCGCCAGAAGGTGCAGGAAGGCTCGTTCAGGGAGGATCTCTTCTACAGGATCAACACGATGAGCATCCATCTGCCGGCCTTGAGGGAGCGCCCGGAAGACATCGTTCCGCTCGCGGAGATATTCATAAAAAGGTTCGACGAGAAGTACCACCGCGAGGTAGAGGGCATCGATCCGGAGGCGAAGGCCGCTTTGAAGGACTGCCACTGGAGCGGGAATATTCGTGAGCTCCAGAACTGCATCGAGAAGGCGGTCATTCTGGCGGAAGGCAGTAATCTGACAGAGAACGAGTTGCAGCTGCCGTCAGAGGCTCTGGTCGAGGGAAGCGAGACTTCTGTGGCGACGCTGGAGGAAGTGGAGGAGAAGGCCATCCGCGCCGCGGTGGAGAAATATTCCGGGAATATGTCGCTGGTTGCCAAGGCGTTGAATGTCAGCCGCCCGACCCTCTACAGCAAACTCAAGAAATACGGGATTTAGTCGAAGTTTATGAATATGCTTCCGTGGCCTCAGATAGCGATTCCGGCCGGCGTTCTGGTGCTGGTGGCTTTGCTTGCGGTGCTTCTTACACGGCATCGCATCCTCAAGAAAGTGACCTATATGCTTGATGCCCTGGAGGATAAGGAGACCAATTTCAGGTTCGACGAGGGGGGCTTGGGCAGCCGGAAGATCAACAGGACCCTGAACCGAATCCGTACCATATTCCAGAAAGAGACGGCCGACATCCGGGAGCAGGAGGAATATTACGGACAGATGTTGGACAAGGCCAAGACCGGCATCGTCGTGCTGGAGTCCGGGACGGATTCCGTGCTTTACACCAACAAGCAGGCGTTGATTCTTCTGGGAGTGTCGTCACTGAGCACCTTACGGCAACTTGACATCGTAAGCCCTTCATTAAGAGGAGCCTTTGAGAAAGTCGAGGAGGGGCTGGACCAGAAAGCGTCCATCTATTCGGAAAGCTCGCAGACGAACATTTCCCTGTCCGCCACATCGGCGCACATCGGGCGTAAGGACGTGAAAATCATCGCGGTAAACGACATCTCTGAGGCCATCGAGGAGAACGAGTCAGTGTCCTGGACGAGGCTCATCAGGGTTCTCACACACGAGATCATGAACACCGTCACACCGATCGCCTCCCTTTCCGAGGCTCTTTCCGAATATGCCGGGACGATCACTCCGCCATCAGACGGGCCGGATCTCAAGGCAGGTCTGGAGACCATCGCCAGTTCGTCCCGTGGTCTTATAAAGTTTGTCAATTCGTACAGGGATCTGACCCACGTGGCCGTGCCGGTCAGGAAGGCGTTTTTCGCTCGCGACCTCGCGGCCAAGGTCATCGATCTGAGCCAGCCGGTGTTGACCGCCGCCGGGGCTACCGCTGGATTTGTGGAAAAGACCGAGGACGTGCTTCTGTACGCTGACGAGAGCCAGATCTCACAGATTCTCATCAACCTTGTCAAGAACGCCGCTCAGGCCGGGGCGCGGCACATCGAAATCTCTGCCGAGATTGACAAGAGGGACAACGTCATCATCAATGTGAGCAATGACGGGCCGCCTATCAGCGCGGCAAGCCAGGAGGAGATATTCATTCCGTTCTTCACGACCAAGCCTGAGGGCAGCGGAATCGGACTGAGCCTTTCCCGTCAGATCATGAGGATGCACGGCGGCACCCTCCGCCTCACCCGCTCGGACTCCGAAGCGACTGTTTTCACGCTGATATTCAAGTAAAACTCCTTAGCGTCCGGAAGGTTGCCGCAAAGCGGACCATGGGATGGAACATATTCATTATCAAGAATATAATAATTTACCTTCAGTAGTTTTCCACCAAAGGTACAACGCTTATTCACTGTCAATCAACAGGTTAACCGCCACTCATTGATTCCGAGCGAGTGGCAACTAAGTAGTTCATTATCAAACAATAAAGCAAGTACGTGGTGCCGGTTTATGCACCACGTACTTGCTTATTATATTAGTTGACAGATAGTTATCTGCCACGACACTGCAATCGCATTTCGATGGTTGGTGAGCTGTCGAACCACGGGTTCAACGATGGCACGCTCAGCGACCGGGACAGCAGGACTACCCTACTCGTTCTTGAGGGACTCGACAGGGTTGGTGTGAGCGATCCTCAGGGAGCCGATCACGATGACGCTGACGATGATGGCCAGGACGATGATGTCGGCGGCGATGAAGAACAGAGGTGACAGGGTGATCTTCAGGGCGAACTGCTCCAGCCAGTAATGCGCCACAAGCCAAGCCCCGGCGTCACCGATGATCACCGCGAAGACAGCCACCTTCAGGATGTCCATCACGAGCATCGACACGATCTCCGAGGATTGCGCTCCGTTGACCTTGCGGACGGCGATCTCGGCGCTTCGGCGATAGTTCTCGTCACGGACGTAGGAGATCAGGCCGATCACCGCTATCAGCAGGGCGAACAACGCTCCAAGGGTGTAGGTTCTCTTCATCTGCCTCGTCGGATCGTATAGGCTCCTGAACGTCTCGGCGTAAGACTTCACCTCGGCGTCGCTGTCAGGAGCGACCTCCCGGATTGTCTTCTCCACCTTACGCATCGTCTCCGGAGTGACATCCGTGAGCTTCACGACAAGTGTCTGCATCAGCCTTGACCAGTCAAAGTCAGCCTTTTCCTCATCGGTGAGGAAGTCCTTGTTCCAGCAGAAACGCACGCTCGGACGGTTGTCCGGATCAGAGACGCTTCCGATGACATAGTCCTCATAGACTCCGCAGATCGTGACCTGCCCGTGCTCGGTGATGCCGACAATCTTTCCAACGGCTCCGTCAGACCAGTTGGCGAAAGCCGCCATCTTGGTCACAAAGGACTTGCTGACAGCGACATCATTCGGTCCTTTTGGAGCGGATCCCTCGACGAGCCGGAAGCCCATCATATTGAAGAAACCTTCCGTGGCGCCATATTCATCAGCGACATTGAAGAGTTCCCTGTCGTCACCAGGAAGGGTAATATTATTGCCGGAAGCTGACGCCAAAGGTGTCACGTAGGTCAGTTCAGCAGCCTCGACCTCAGGCAGCTGGCGAAGAGCACCGGCGATGGCTGTCATCTTCGTCTGGTCGTAGGACGGGAATGTCTCATAGACAAGATTGCTGTAGTTGTAGCCCGGATCGGCGTTCAGCACCTTGCGGTACTGGAAGCTGACGATCAGCACCAGCGACACCAGCACGGCGTTGATGGCGAACTGGAAGGCAAGCAGTGAGATCTTCCAGCGGCGCTTGCTCTCCTTGTAGCCTCGGAAGGCGCTGGAAATAGGGATTTTGGTGAACATCCTCGCCGGAATGACGGCGGAGACAAGGAACACCAAGATCACAATCCCGACAATGATCCAGACGGAAAGCGGAGTGACAAGATCCTTCACAGGGACTCCCAACAGGGATTCAACCGCACCCCTGAACGCAAAGATCAGCAGGGCTGCCACGGCGAGGGAGACACCCAAATTCCAGGCGGTCTCCTTGAGCAGGATCTTGTTGATGTCCCAAGGCTGGGCTCCGTAGCATTTGCGGACTCCGACCTCGCGCGCCCTGCGGATGACATCCGAGATCGCCACAAGGACGTAGTTCATAATGGACACAAGCAGCAGCAGAGCGGCGATGATGGCAAGTATGAACACAAGGTTCCTGACCTCCGGCTTCGAGCTGTGCTCGGTGGCCAAAGGCGAAAGGAAGTACCAGAGAGTGAGTCCGCTCTTCTCCATTTCCTCCAAAGGCTGGTGAGCCTTCTGCATCTCGTGGATGGCATCCTTAAGCGACGCCGGATCAACCCCTTCGGCCAATTTGACGAAAGCGACGTACCTGTCGTTGCCGACCCAGTTGGAGAGGCTCCACTTGCTCATCGCCTCGATGGAAAGGATGACATCGGCGTGGATCGATCCGTTCTTAGGGAAGTCCTCATAGACTCCGCAGACAGTCAGCTTCAGATTCGGATTGTCCTCGTTGGCGATCTGCTTGCCGACAGCCGCTCCGACTCCACCAAGTTTCTCGGCGAAAGTCTTTGAGATGGCCACATCGCCGCTCCACGACCTCAACGCCTTTTCCGGCTCACCGGCGAGGAACTGGCGATTGAATATCCTGAAAAAGCAGGAATCCGCTAAAAGGTGCTCGGCCGCCACCTTGCTTCCATCGTCATCGATGATGAAATTCTCGCTGTTGAATATGCTGGTGAACCTTGTGGCCTCCAGCACTCCCGGCACCTCGGCCTTGAATCCCGGAGCGATGGCTCCGCTGACCTGACCGAAATCCTTATCCTCACCTTGCATAACGGCGCCGGTGCGGATCTTATAGATCCTGTCAATGTCCTTATAGACATTGTCGTACGAAAGTTCAAAGCAGACCTTGGCGATCAGGATGACGGCTATCGCCATCCCGACTCCCAAGGACAAAACCTTGATGATCAAATCACTTTTTCTTCTCATACCCATTCCTCCACATGGAGGCTAATCTTTTATCGTTCAATATTTTGCTTGCATATCCTCCTCCCGATTCCAGCGGTGAGGACACATCATTATATTCCTAATCTTCAATCGTTCAGGCTCCACTGAATATTACTACTCAATCCAGAAGGTTGCCGCAGCGAACCTTGGCCACCCGCGGCCATAAGCGGGAGGGGCCCAGGCGCAGCCTGGGAGGGACGGAGCGCGAAGCGCGGAGGGTTCATCGCGACAACCATCTGGATTGGAGATATAGCACGCTATTCCTTCTTCAGCTCGATCGCCGGGTTGGTGCGGGCGGCGCTTATGGGTGGTATAATTACATTATCTACTGTCAAGTCCGTAGTGACGATTCATCAGCTATCGCCAAGTAATCAGCCGACCCTCACGAGAAAGATTCAACGCTAAAGCTCGTTCTTCACGTCGGAGACGATCTGGCCGTCGAACAGGTCGATGGTGCGCTGTGCCACGGCGGCGTCTCTCTGGGAGTGGGTCACCATAACGATGGTCGTACCTTCCTTGTTGAGCTCGCTGAGGAGATCCATAACCTCCTTACCGTTCTTGGAGTCCAGGTTACCGGTAGGCTCATCGGCGAGGATCAGTTTCGGACCTGCGACCACGGCACGGGCGATGGCCACTCTCTGCTGCTGACCTCCGGAAAGCTGCTGAGGGAAGTGCTGGGCTCTGTGGCTGATGGCCATTCTCTTCATAATCTCGGTGACCTTCTGCTTACGCTCGGCCGCGGAGATGTTCAGGTACCTCAACGGAAGCTCGATGTTCTCATAGACATTCAGTTCATCGATCAGGTTGAAGCTCTGGAACACGAATCCGATGTTGCCCTTACGGAACTTGGTGCGCTCCTTTTCCTTGAGCTGGCTGACCTCCGTGCCGAGAAGTTCGTAGGAGCCTCCGGTAGGGTTGTCAAGAAGGCCGAGGATGTTCAGAAGGGTTGACTTACCGCAACCGGAAGGACCCATGATGGCGACGAATTCTCCGTCAGCGATTTCGAATGAAACTCCATTGAGGGCTGTTGTCTCGATCTCCTCTGTTCTGAAGACCTTGGACAGATTGTTGACTTTAATCATGGCTTTGAAAATTTTTATTTGTTATTGTTTATATTCATTAATCAATTAGAAGACAAGCACATCGCTGTCGCCGTAGTTGTCGTAGGAGGAGGTGATGACCTTCTCGCCAGGCTCCAGCCCTTCAAGCACCTCATAGAACTGAGGGTTCTGACGACCGATGCGGATCTCGCGCTTGACAGCCTTGCCTCCATCCTTGCTGACCACATAGATCCACTTGCCTCCCGTCTTCTGGTAGAATGTCCCGCGAGGGATGAGGACCGCCCGCTCCGGCTGACCGAGCTGAAGGTTCAGGTAATATGTCTGGCCGGTCCTGATGTTGTCGGGCTGCTGGCCCTCGAACTTGAAGTCCGCCTGGAACTTGCCGTCACGCACCTCCGGATAGACCTTGCGCACCTGCGCGTCGTACTTCTCGCTCTGACGCTCAAATGTGGCGTCGAGTCCCGGAACCACACGGTCAATATAGTGTTCATCTATCTTAGCCTCAATCTTGTAGCTACCCTCGGAGTTGATCTGGCCGATCTTGGTGCCGGCACCGATGTATTGGCCAAGGTTCGCATCCAACAGTCCGAGAACCCCGTCGATCGGAGCCTTGATCGTAAGGCTCTCCTTGCGGCGGCGTATGAGTTGCATGTTCATCTTCATGTTGTCAAGACTCTCGCGCAGACTCAGAAGTTGGGTCGAACGGTAGAGACTGTCCTGCTCCATACTCTTGAGAGTCAGGTCAAGGTTCTGCTGCGAAAGCTCATAATCCTCCTGGGCCTTGAGGTAATCCTCCTTTGAGATGAGCTTCTCCTTGTAAAGCTGCCGATTCTGCTCGAATGCCCTCTTGTTACGCCTGGCCTCGGAGGCGTAGCGGAGACGGTTCTGCTCATGGGAGAGTTTCTGCTGCTCCATCGAGATCATCGTGTTACGAAGGATGTTCTCCTTTTCCGCAAGCTCAGCCTCGGCGTTAAGTATCTGAAGGTCAAGGTTATCATTGGACAGCACAAGAATCGGTTCCCCAGCCTTGACGGTGGAGCCTTCCTCGACGATGATCTTCTGGACGGTACCGCCTTCGAGCGGGCTGATCTGGATTGTGACCATTGGCTGTACCTGACCGCTCACACGGATATAGTCGTTGAACTGTCCGTCAGTCACCTGGCTGACCGTGATCGTGTCCTTGTCAACCCTGAGGGTCTTGGAATTGTCTCTGAACACGAGGTAGAGCACGAACACTACCACGATGGCTCCAAGCCAGTAAGGCATCGCCTTTTTTGTGAAGGCTGATCTCCAGCCTTTCTTTTTCTCGATTATCTTGTCCATAATGTTTGTTATTATTCGTTGATTATTTCTGAGGTGGTCGCTTCGACAGGCTCAGCGACCGACACGGTCATATTCATTGATTGATGTAATCCACTCCGTTATAGTAGTTGACCACGCTGCGCTTGATGAAGTAGGTCAGCAGCGAGTTGAGCCGCTGGGCGTTCGCCTCAAGGTAGTTGTTCGATGCGGTCTGGAACTCGATCGGAGAGATTAACCCCTGCTCCAACTTTTTCATATTCAATGAATATGCTTCCTCCTGCACATCGGATTTTCTCTGCGCCTGAATATAGGCGGCCGACGCTCCGTCGCGATCCTGGACAGCCCTGCGCACCTCGGCGGAGATGTCCCTCATCTTCTGGTCGTACTCGGCGGACGCCCTGGCGACCGCGTTCTTCTTTCTTGCGATGTTGCTGTGTCGCTGAAGTCCTGAGAAGATCGGAATATTCAGGGACAGCTGGACATATTCACCACCATTGTTCTTGAACTGCGTGCGGAAAGGGTCGGACGCCGAGCCGCTGCCAGGGTAGGTGAAGTAAGTCGTGGACCATCCTGCGTAGGCGTTCAGCGAAGGGAGAAGCTGCCATCTGGCTGTGCTGAGCTCACGCTTGGCGTTCAAGAGGTTATAGCGTGCCACACGTGCGGCCGGGTTGTTCGCCTGCGCGAAATCAACCATATCCTCCAGAGCCAAGGAATCGGTCAGCATCCTTTCGCTGTCAAGGGCCACCGGAAGCTCACTGTCGATGACAAGTTCGTGATCCTCAGACCAGAACATCACGTCCTCAAGTGTGATCTTAGCGTCGTTGAGCTTGTTGTTGGCCTCAACGAGTTGGTACTGTTTGTCGGCGAGGTTGGAATCCATCTCCACAACATCCGCGTGACCCTTCTGTCCAAGTTCCTCCTGACGGCGGGCTTTTGTGAGAGATTCCTCGGCGACCTCGACCTGAGCCTTGTAGATGTCGGCCAGCTGGCTGTAATAGAGCACGTTGCAGTAGGCTTCCATCGTGGCGAGGCAGATGTCAGCCTCAATCTGGTCTTCCTGCGAGTTGCCAAGAGCGATGGAAGTCTTGGAGATCTTCATATTGTTCACGGCCTTGAATCCGTTGAAGAGAGCGATGCCGGCGCTTACACCATAACTGTTGTGGAACGAGGTTGTGGTGACGTAGGTGTTGGTCTTAGGGTCAACCGCACGTCCGAAGTTATAGTAAGCCGAGCTGCTTCCGCTTATCTCAGGGGTGAACGCATCGAAGATCGCATCCCTTCTCGCAAGCCGTGCGTCACCATTGGACGCCTGCTGGATCCTCACCTTGGTGCTGTTGCTGATCGCATATTCCATGCACTCCTTCAGCGTCATCGGAGTCGGAAGCGACTCCTGCGCGAAAACCGGAGCGGCGACCATCATCGCGAATGTTATGAATATTGTCTTTCTCATATTTCTTTTTCCTTTTCGGTAAAAGTCATAAGCATTAGGCGTGCCAAAATATTCAATTAATTAGTTATGAATATTTTAGCGATTCTGGCGATTTGGGAAAGTGTAAAGAAATTTAACACTGGGTGTAAAGAAACTTTACACTTTCACCGATCACTTCGACAAGCTCAGCAACCTGATCTTCCCTGCATTGACGTCAGATCGTGCACCAGAATGTGACGATGAACGGGATGGAGAATTCGAGGACGAAGCCATGGAAGATGGAGATCACTGAATATTCCTTGCCGGAGGATGCCATGATGATCGGAAGTGTGGTGTCCATCGATGTAACGCCACCGGCGGCTATCGGAGCGAGCGGACCACCTATTCTGACAAGAAGCGGAGCCAGCAGAAGCGTGGCCATCTCCCTTATGATGTTGGACAACAATGCAACGGTACCGAGTTCGGCGCCACGGTAACCGGTTATGAATATGCTGGAGAGGGAATAGTAGCCGAATCCGGAGCCAACGGCCAGACAGTCTGTGGCCGACCTTCCGGGCAGAATCAGTGCGGCCGCAAGCGCCCCGGCGAATGTGCCGAGCATAGTTCCGACTGGAAGCAAAGCCATTCGCACATCAAGGGACTTGAATCTGGAGACAATGTTCCTGTCACTTCCCACACCTATCCCCACGAAGAAAAGCAGGGCACACAAGGCGTAGAATGTCAGGTTCCCTTCCACAATTTTCTCCGGCACAATTCCGGACAGGCCGGCAAGGATGCCAAGGACGAAGAAGCCTACTATCACAAGACTGCCTTTCATGTCCTTTTCTTTTCGGATTTAAGATGACGCCACAAAAGCCAGGCGAATAAACAGCTACCGGCCAGAGACAACACAGCAATGAGCAAAGCGTCCAGACCAAGCGACGGAAGTGATGAGATTATCGTCCTGTTCCCTCCGACCTCAACACCCAGAAGAAACAGCAGAGACCAAATCAGAATGGTTGTCAACTTTGAGACCCACCCGCAGTCTCTGTTCCTCAAAAGCCTTCCGGCCGCGATTCCCGCAAACAAGAATAATATAACGGTAAACATTCTATTTGAGCCTTGTACAATTTTCTATTTTCTATGCCAATTTCCAAATCGACATCACACCACATTTCATTTGAACATTTCCATCATGCAAAACTAACAACTATTCTCCAAACATTCGGAATCAGAGAATAATATTTGATTCTTGATGGTCACTGGAACGGCATTCTCCCGTACAAACCACGTCATATTACAATTTTGTCCACGCAAACTGCCATCCGCCGGATAAACGCGTTGATTTGCACAGTTTGTCCGGCGGAAAGGCTTCTCGCCGGACAAAACTTCAAGGTAAGATATGAATTAAGGGACAGTTTTACAGCTGGTTCCCCAAGGAGAGATAGTCCTTGAGCGAATCGACATATTCATTGAACGCCTCGCGGCCAGCGTCGGTCGCGCGGCAGGTGGTGCAAGGTTTCTTGCCTTTGAAGCCTTTCTCGATGGTGATGTAGCCGGCCTCGCTGAGTTTGTCTATCTGCACGCTGAGGTTGCCGGCCGTGGCACCCGTCTGTTTTCTGATATAGACGAAGTCCGCCTCCTCGACCCCGATGAGGATCGACATCACGGCGAGCCTGAGCTCCGAATGCAGCAGAGGATTCAGTTTTCTGAACATATCCTACCTCTTTATGATTCTGGCGATGATGCCGCCGGCGGTCATAATGATGCCGCTGAAAAGCCATATCAGGCAGATCTGCGCGCCGGCATAGTCAGTGTAAAGTGCGCCGAGCAGAACCACAAGCGCTCCAGAAGCGATGATCGGCCAGCTCTTGATGACTATGCCAGTGGACAGGATGGTGAATCCGAACAAAGACGTGATCAGGTAGGTGTCAAGCACGAACGGGTTGACCGTGCAAGTGAGGATTGTCAGGCAAACGGCCGTGATTCCGAAAGCGCACCAAATCCAGCCTACAGTCTTGTGGAGATAGGTTTTCGGAGCGTCACTCCCCTTCTTTGAAATGAATATGGCCGCCGGAACTCCGATCACCGGAATGAGAAACCAGAGGTAATTCCAGACCGGATTCCCCGTGCCGTTCCATAAAAGATAGATGAGGGCGGAGACCACCGCCAGTATCACACCCCAAAGGATGTAGTAAGTTCCTTGATTCTTCTCGATCGCACGGCAATTCCTTGCCATCGTCTCGCTGATGATTTTCAGACTTTGCTCAGCCGAAAGATTGTTGTTTGTTTCCATAACATTTTGATTTACATCGTTTCCGTCATTAGCGGTCATGCACATTAGCCCTAACGGCATCACAAATATAAATAAGTTTACAATATAAACCAAATAAAATCGTCAAGCTATCACGAAAATCATATCATCAGCATTATCCGCCCCTCCGCCTTGACGAAAGTGTCCGGATAACGCATCACCACGGCATACACCTGCGCCGAGGTCACCGGCTTTCCGTCCTTACGAATATGCAATCTGCGGCTGTTGATGATCTCCGCGATTTGCTCCGTCCGCAGCCCGCCACCCCTCTCGGCAAGCACATAGAGTATAGCTTCTTCGATTTTCACAAGCCCAAAATTTTCCAGAAACTCTCTGGAAGAGTGACATTGGCCAGTCTCGAGGCCTCTTTGAAAAGCGGTGCGATCTCGTCCACATGCCAGCCGGCGATTCCGCAGCCGATCGGAGTGACGAGGAATGTCAGGTCAGGATGAGTCCTTGCATATTCAGTAAAGTCTTCCACGTGGCGGCGGATGATGTCAAGGCTTCCGTCCATGGTTGGAATAGCGTAGCAGCGTCCGGTCATCCCGATGCCCTCACCCCATTTGGCGCCGAATTTCTCAAAAGCGACCCACGCCGCACCGCCACCGTGCATGCCCTCCTTGTTGCTGCCGAACACAAAGACTTCACCATCTTTCAAGGAAGTGATCATCGCAGGGGTAGCCCTCCTTTCCCGGTTGACCCTACCTTCGCCGGAGGAACCGTCATGCGGAAGCGGACACAGTGACCGTACCGGCTTCCCTTGGCTTCGGGCATAGGCAATTTCCCTCGATGTGCTTTCCCCGACGTAACCACTGGGATTGACAACGAATATCTCATCGGCCATGTCAATCTTCGCCAGATGCATCTCATCCAGCATTTCCTTCACGCCGTCATCCAAGACCTCGTCATCGCCACTGTGTCCGAACAGTCCGACCGAGTTCACAATATAACCTTTAAGGGTAAGTTCCTTCTGAACTTTCAAAAATTCATCTTTGAACCGTGTGCTTCCGCACAGGGTGACTATTTTGTATTTTCCTTGCATTGAGATCGTTAATATTATTTTTCTATATGCCGAGATGTATAATTATAACCGAATTATAACCGAACCTAAAAAAGACTTAATCCTTTGGGGGTTATATACCATTTACGGCCATCAATAGAGATAAGATCTCTTTTAGCCATCTTGGCCAACATACGTCCTAAAAACCGCCTCTTTGATTCGTCAGTATTCGCAGAAGGAAGACTCCTATGCAAAGCATCAAACACATCTGATAATTTGAAGCCATCTACACCTGCATCTTTCGCCAACTGAAGGATCATCTTTTCCATCGCCTTTGCCTCAAGGCCTTTTTCCATCGTGTAAACGCCGATCTGCTTTGTCATTTTTGCTACGGAAAGAGATATGGTAAAATTAGGGAAACGCCCTTCAATAAGTCCTTTGCCATGAAGATGCTTTGCGGCCGTCTTCGTGATAGGATGATGTTTTTGGACTGCATCAAGCCACAATATAATCACCATTCTATTTCAGTTTATACCTACGTTTTTGTTGTCTGGTCTGAACATAGGTAATTCCTTCCAAGCATTTAAGAAACTCATTTTTGGTCAGTATAATATACTTATTTTAAGACTACTAACAATTACTTATTCCGCCCCGGAGCCGCCGTCCAGATGTCGTTCATCCGGTCTTTGAGGGACTGGGGAGCGAGGATCTCGACGGAGGAGCTTCGGGAGAGGAGGGCCATCACGAAATCGTTGGTGATTTTCAGACGGAGGGTCACTTCCACATATTCTTTTATGCCGCTGAGCTTGTTCACTATCGCACTTAATCGCCTGATCTGATTCAACATATTCGGAAGCGTTTCCTGCAAATATAGCGAACCAAGGCGACAAAATCTGTCGTTCCTGAAAGAAATGTAAGGATATTACAAAGCCTCCATCTATTCCTCCGCCTCTATGGTCTGGAGGCAAAGGAGAGCACCATTTCGTAAAGCGGTGCAGCACAACCTTCTTATTCTCAATCAATTGTAAAACGCTGGCCTCTTATTTTGACCGCCAGCATTTTGCAACACACACTAAATAAGGTAATTATGTGTCAGCCAAACATTTGAAAGGGGGTGACTAAGATTTCAGTCACCCCCTACAATTGTTCTCGGACACAATATCCAAGAAAACCATTACTCTCCTTCAGGCTCCATTGTGAATATAGCCCTGATTCTGGCCATGTCGAACTTCTCGGAGCGATCGTAGCAATAGACACCGTTCTGCTCCTGCTCGACATCGGTCAGCTGGGTATAGCAGAAACCGCAGATGCTCTTGGACATGGAGACGACAGCCTTGACCTGAGCCTCCAGCCTCTTGTAGAAGTCCTCCATCGAGACAACGCTCTTGCCGTAGCCCCAAGACTGGGTCGTTGAGTTAACGGTCGTGGCATCCTGCCCCTTGACCCATTTGATGCCGCCGAACTCATCAAGGATGTACGGAATCGAGCCGTCATATTCATAGAAAGTGTAAGGCTCGCCACCGTAGCGGGCAGGGTCGTTGAAACCGATGTTGTTGATCCGGCCCTTGTAGGTCTGAACAGGTCTGGTGAACAGTTTGCCGTCATTCCAGATTATCTCTTTCAGCTTCTCAGGATCCTGCTCATAGTGATGCTCAGTCCAGATGTCTGTCTTGACCTGGATGCCGCCGCTGCAGATGTTGATCGGACGGGTAGGATCCAACTGCTTTGTCAAGGCATAGATGTCCTCGCTGAAACGCGGGTACTGGACATTGTCTGGCCAGAACTCCTCATTCATCGGAGTCCAGGTGATTATGGAAGGATAGTTTCTGTCACGCACGACACATTCGGCCCACTCACTCAAGAAGTTACGGGCGGGCTCAACGCCATTGAGCTCGATGCCCCAGCTCGGGAACTCGGCCCATGTCAGATAGCCAAGCTTGTCGGCCCAATAGTGGAAACGCTCCTCGAACACCTTCTGGTGCAGTCTCGCACCGTTGAATCCGGCGCTCTTGGAAAGTTCGATGTCGTGCTTCAAAGCCTCGTCTGACGGAGCTGTCCACTGGCTCTGAGGATAATAGCCCTGATCAAGCACAAGTCTCTGATAGTAAGGAACATTATTGAGGAATATCTTGTTGCCCTCAATGTGAACCTTCCTCATCCCGACATAGGACTTCACCTCATCAATGACCTTCCCATTCTTATCAAGCACCTGATAGTCAACATCATAAAGGAACGGATTCTCAGGACTCCAGGTTTTGAGTGTCTTGAACGGTATCACGGCCACACTGCTGTTGGTGGCGGAAACCTCCTTCTGAGCCACCGGTTTCTTTGGCGAATCCGGATCAGTTACCGTGATCTTCAGGCTCGCCGCACCTTCTTTGTAGAACGCCGGACGAACAACGAGCTGCTTCTGGTCGATGTCAGTGTTGACCTGCACGTTCTTCAGACCGTTCTCCGCGATGGATTCCATCCACACGGTCTGCCAGATTCCGGTTGTACGGATATATTCACAATCGTGGGAGCCCAACATCAGGGATTGTTTTCCGGCAGGCTGGCTCATGCTCCTAAGGTCGCTCTGGGCGTACACTACAAGGTCATGCGAAGTGCCAGGGGCAGCGAAATCAGTGATGTCAAACGAGAATGATGACGAGCCTCCGAAATGGCGGCCGACAAATTTACCGTCAATGAAAACCTCTGACTGATAATAGACCGCGCCGAAGTTCAGGAATATTCTCTGTCCTTCCCAGGCGGCAGGGACATCCAATGTCCTGTGATACCATATTCCCGTAATGAAATCTGTGTAGCCGACTCCCGAAAGTTCGCTTTCCGGAGAGAATGGCACGAGAATAGTCCCGTCGAAACCTTTGCTTTCCGAATATCCCTTCTCAAGCCCGACGTGATTCAAATCGAACCTGTAGGTCCATTCACCGTTCAGGTTGACCCAGTTCTGTCTCTCAAACTGCGGTCTCGGATATTCCGGTCTCGGAATATTCTCTCCCGCCGCAAGGTTGACGGCCGCTCCGAAAACAAGCAGGGCGGCAATGATGTTTTTTTTCATTGTTTCTTTCATTAATATAAATTAAACACTTTCCCTATAGATAATATTTTTCGTAGTATTTTCAAAATCCACGGCAATATATTTTCGCTTATTTTTGCCACCTATAAACTGACTGGCGTGCGCCCGGCCGAAAGCAACAATTTTCTTGCCTTACCGACATCGAATGGCACCTGCTTCAGCGTAAAATCTGGAGTGTTGTATGAATACGGAAGCTCAAGATAGTATGTTCGCGGATTTCTCTGTGGAAGAAGGAAAGCTTTATCGAACAGTTTCGTTTCAGGATTGAAGTGAGAGATGTACAGCCTGGTGTACAGACCGTCGTCCCTGCGGCTGCTTACCACCGCCCAACGCGAATTTGCGCTCCAATTATGGAAACTTTCAGTGTTTCCGCTGTTTATCCCACCGGCGGGATAATATTCACCGGTCTTCAGGTCATAAATCCAAAGATCCGCCTCCGGATGACCTATCAGAAAAGTTCCATAGTCCGCCACCGTGACAAGCAGGTAATTTCCGTCATAGGATGGTTTTACCGACACATGTGAGCGGTTTGTGCGGGAAGCGGAGACCAATGTGTCAACATGGTCTCCGAACAGCCCTGTCTCTGGATCAAAAGCCAGAGAGCATAGACTGTATTTCATTCTCATGGCGTCTCTCGGCAATTCTCCGGCATCAGCCACACTGAAAAACAACGTCTTGCCGTCAGCCGAAAAAGCCGGCATCGTCTCAAATTTGTCCTTGATGTTGGTTAGCGCCGGTCTAAGGATCTTATGGGTCTCTGGACAATAGACGATCACATCTGAATTCTCGTCATAGACCTCCAGTGTCCTGTCCGCCGACGAGTAGAATGACTGTCTTGTCTTGTTGACAGAATAGGCTATGTACCTGCCGGAAGGATGCCAATACGGGTAAACGAAAAAGCCTCCGGTGCTGTCGGTTGCGGTGTTGAGGCATTCATCCTGATTCTTTATGTGCATCAAGGTGGCTGAATGCTTGCCTCTGACATGAATGCTGAACCAATCCGGATCCGCCCGGTTGGCCGTGTGGCAGTTCACGCATCCGGACTCGATCATCCTTGAGTCAATCAATGTCCGCTGACAGAAATCCGAAAGTCTTCTCTCGTACAGTCCCATATGGCCAAAGGATTGGTAGCCAGGAGGAATCATTCTGTAGGTAAGGCCATAGTCAATCGAATCACGGCTTACATTGATGTCAAATGGGACATATCTGATCCATTTACCATCCACCTTGGCTGAAACTTCATAATGAAGGCTTTCGCCAGCGGAGGCGGCCAGAACCTTGCGCCACTTCCTTATCGGGAAACGGACTGTCTTCCCTGCCGAAGACAAGACCATTCTTCCATTCCGGTCGAACACGGAAACCTTCATCCCTGTGAATTCCACTCCATCAGCCATTCCAAAATCCAAAGGTGCGATGTTGATCGGAATCGTGACAGAAGTGTAGTCCGGCCAAATCGGAGGCAACTCGTCCGAGACATAGATGTTCGCGCTGTCACGGCACGACACAATGGCCAACATAGAGGCCAATGCCAACAATACATTTCTCATACTTTACTTCCTGCTTGAAAAATAGTACCAATAAGTCTTGCCGAAATTGTCTTTCAGCCACTTCGGCGATCGACTGTCAATAAGTGCCCGTTGATAACAGTCAAAAGCCTCCTTGGTTTCCTGGCCAGCCAACTTCAAGACCGCCGGATCACAGTCCGACTCAAATTTGGACAAAAGGCAAACCGCCTCCTGGACATGAGCCGGAATCCCGTTCTTAAAACGAACACGGCCAAGATCCTCTGCAAGAGAGCGAAGGTCTTTGGCGAGCAGATCGTACGCTATCAAGTACTCGGAAGGGACATCGTAACTTCCTCTGTTCTTCTCAACCAACCGGCGGAGCATCAATCGTTTGTCATCGTCAGAGGAATCGTTGTAGAGGTACCGGGACGTGTCACGGCACTGCATGAGCGCGGAATATTCAACGTCAGAAGCGACAGCCTCCGGATCCTTCAAGAAAGTTTTTGCCCAGTGATGATAGAACAGAGTCTTGTCCAGATTTTTAAGATAGCGCCTGGCCACTTCATGATTGCCATTGATAAGATCGATCTCGGCAAGACGTTTCATGTGACGGGCACTCTGATTGTAATTTGGATACGACTCATATTCCTCAAACGCATAGTGCCTTGCGGTGTTGAGCAAGCCGGAATGGTAAACAGACTCTCCAGCCGTCAAGGCTACGACATAGCCGAGGGCATAGTCTGGGAAAAGAGCCTCGGGGCCAGGCTGAAGAAAACGAAACATCTCCGAAAGAAGCACACCCTTTTTCGCCATGGCAAGATTGACGGCCGAAATCTCAGCCAACGAGACAGGCGGCCGTGATTCGGCCTTATCAAGGATTCCGCACCAGTCTCGGGAGCAACACAACCTGTCATATTCATAGATTCTTTCAAGGTTCGGGTTGCAGTTCCGCACCACGAAGGTCCACCCGCCAGCAAAAACCAGAACCGAAAGGCATCCGAAAATCACCGAAGCCACGATATTTCCATGTATGCGGGGAAGCATCGACAGAAATGCGATGACCGCAGTCGAAGCCATTAAGACATAAAAAGTCAATGAATATTCTCCCGGAGTGCTCAGATAATCGATCCCCATGTAGAGTTCCTTTGGTGTGTATTGGACAAACATTGACCAGACCGCGGGAAGCGTTGCCCAAAGCAAGCCTCCGGCAAACGCCATAACCGCCAAATGCAAATCTTTGCCGGCCAGTGCCTTGAAAAGCATGAGCAAAGGAAACAGTAAAGAAACCGGGCCAGCCCCGTAATACAACAAGGCGACCATCGGCAAAATCAACCACTGTCTTCTTTTGACATGATTTGTGTAAACCAAGTAAGTTCCCAGAGTCACAATCAATGCTATGACGCACGTGAACATACTTCCAAGCTCACACATGAAAGCCCATGCTCCAAAAGCGACCACAAAGCTCAATGGGAACAGCGCGTCGTTCTTCCCATTAATGGACACCATAACTTTCCACATCAGAACCTGAAGCAGGCAGAAGGCCAGGCTGACGAGCAAAGCCGCACAGAGCCGGAGATGGAAGAATTGCACGAAGAATTCGGAGACATATTCAGAAATACCGCCAGGATAGCAGAGCGCCGCCGCAAGGTGCGAGCCTGTGTACGGAAAGAACTGTGTCGTTTCCAAAAACCACAAAGTTCCGAAAGCCAAGACACCCCAGAACCAAAAGGACACTGCGAAAAAAAGAGCTGTAAGAATATATTTCCCTTTACCTGTCAGCATACTCATCATTTATTTTTCAACGCCATCATTGCGCCTCGCCGAAAAACGGTACAGACAATGATGGTGATAGACCTGACCCGGGCGAAGATACGGATCCGGGAATGACGCTTTGTTCGGAGCGTCCGGATAATTCTGCGTCTCGAATGTGAGTGAGCCGTATCTCACCAATGGCCCGCCATATTTACCAATCTCGTTTCCCGAGAAATACTGGCCGCTATAGACTTGAAGACCAGGTTGGTCAGAAAAGACTTCCAGGAATATTCCGCTTTCCGTATCATAAGCGGTAGCGACAGACCTCATTCCAATGCCATTGATGCAATAATTATGGTCAAAGCCATAGTTCCCGCGACGGATCTGCTCATCTCCACTCGTGATAGCATCCCTGACAGGATGAGGCCTACGATAGTCGAATGCTGTACCATCAACCGGAATAGGAGTCTCTATGACATCCAGGCCATCTGTTCCAATAAAGGAATCGCCATTGACGCTTATTACATATTCCTCGCAAGTACCGTTGCCCTCCCCTGAAAGATTGAAGTACGGATGATTGGAGATGTTCACTGGACGAGTCGCATCCGTGGTGGCGGAATAGCTGATGTCCCAACCCTCATCAGAGGTCAAAGTGTAGGTCATCGTTATGTCAAGATTCCCAGGAAAGCCCTCCTGACCATCCGCATGGAGATAATGAAGTGTGGCAGAGCTGTCTGTGACCGACATCACATCCCAGACGACAGAATCAAGCCCTTTGAATCCCCCATGCAGAGTCCCGATGCCCCCATGGTTGGCCGACAGATGGTAGGTCTGCCCGTCAACCGTGAACGCGGCGTTACAGATTCTGTTGGCGACAGGGCCGACCACAGCTCCCAGAAAGCGATCACCGGTGTAGTGCACATATTCATCCAGTGTCTTGTGTCCTAGCACTACATCCCTGTACTTTCCGTTTCTGTCCGGAACAAACAATGACACTACCCTGCCTCCGTAGTTAGTAAACTGCATCGCGAGCCTGCCATTGGCGATTGTGTACAAGCCGACTTCACGGCCATCCACCTCCCCGTCAAACCCGGCAGGATCGACAAGGGATGGCCTTTCGGCACAAGAGGCCAAAACCAGGGCCGCCGAAAGCAGCCCTGTCAAGGTTTTTCTCATCATTTGGATTTTCTTAATGATTACTTCATTTTGATCTCTTTGACCAGTTTCTCAAGCTCGTCCAGGCTCTTTGCCTTCGATGCCGAGTCTTCGTCTCCGAATTTAGCATAGTTGTCATTGAGTTCCTGTCTCATCTCCGAGATGACATCCTCGATCGTCACTGACTTGGCTGGAGCCGGAACCTCAAGGTTTTCAGGATAGAGTGTCGCCAACCTGAACTCTTCCATGGCTCTCTTGTAAGCTTTCTTGTCAAGAAGTGATTTGCCTTTCAAGATATGAGACATCACGTAAATGTCGTGAATCTCTCCACCGCCTTCCCACAAATGGAAATGTCTGGAATCCATGATTTTGATTGCCTTGTTCCAGTTTCCAGTCTCATTATAGACCTTAAGAAGACGAATCACCGCGTCATCGTATTTCATGACAGTCTTCAGACCCGCCTCAAGACGTTTCTGACGCTGGATGGCCGGGACTCCGGCTTTCTCGCAGATCTTGTCTGATTCCGCGAACAGCAAAGGATCGCCAGGATTGTTTTTGATAGCCTTGTCATAGTATTCCAAAGCCTTCGAGTAGTCACCCTTCTGGCCCTCCCCAAAACCTACATTCCTGCAGGCAAGCGCTGACGAAGGATCCAGATCGGCGGCCTTGCGCCACTGTTCGAGGCCATGATCTTTCTGGCCGATATAGTAGAGAAGATTACCATACAAGTAGCGGATGACCGCATTCTCCGGGCAGATCTCGGCAAGACGGCCGAACATCCCGACCTCTTCAATCCTGAGAGGATGATTCCCGACAGAAGACAGACCCGAAGCAATGCCAATCTCTGACTTGGCGGCATCTTCGTCCTTAAGCAGATAAGCACGGTAGAGACGCACAAGCTGACTGTCTGAAAATGGATTTCCAATCTTAACAGCCTCATCAATGACAGCCAGGGCATCCTCGTCAGCTCCGACCGCCATATAGTTGCAGACAACCTCCAGAAGTTCCTGTATCGCGATCATGCCTTCGCTTCTTCGCGGTCTTGTCGATGCAAGGAAAGACATGGATCCCTTGTCCAGCATACTCTTCTCGAACTCGCTCCAATAGTCAAGAGGATCAATTGACTTTATCTCATTGAAAACCTTTTGCGCATCATCTTTCCTGCCTAGTTTTCTAAGAATATACATCTTCACGGTCAAAGCCTGCAAGTCATGCGCCCCTGTAAGCAATGACTCGTCAACCAGATGAAGGGCTTCGGAATATTTTGCCTCGCGCGCGGCGGCCACCGACAGTTGGTAATATGCCGGATGCTTGAACGCCGGAGTGTAAGTGGCGGCCCAAAGATTCTCTTCCGCCTCTGCCTTACGGCCAGTCATCGCATAGACATAGCCCAGATAATAGTCCGCCTCTGTGTTGAAGGCTCGTGTGTAGTCATGCTCCAACCTGGATTTGGCTCTTAGCAAATGCTCCTCGGCTTTACTCCATTCGGCCTGCCTGATGTAATGCTTGCCAACCTCAATGTTAACTCTGGCGTCATCGGGATCCCGCTTGAGAGCCTCATTGTAGAAATCCATGTAATCAAGTCTGGCGTTGTTGAACTGATCCACACGCAAGCCGGCAAGGTAAAGTTCCTCGACCGTCTTGTACTCGGAAACAGGTTTTGTACCGTCAATCACTTTCGGCAGTTCTTCGCCAGACTTTCCAAGTCCTTTGTCCGCATAGTTTACCGGACGGTAATCTACCATAAGGTTGCCCTCCGCATCAGTGAGAGCGGTGTACAGATCTTCCCTTTTCACATCAGAAGGAACAATGACGGTCTCAAGAAAGTACTTGTCGGGATTGATGTCGATTCTCTTGTCCAACAAGATCTTGTCTCCGGCGGCGAGTATGACCCTCGCGTTCCTCATCTCAATGGAGGCATTATAGCCCAGAAGCCATTTACCATCCTCAAGGTTCTTCAAGTTGACTGCCGCAAACTCCGTGGCATTCTTTATTCCCTGAATTCCTTTAACAGGGAACCATGTCTGTTTGAACTCACGCATCTCACCTGGAGCAAGCCAGCTATAGTCAGGCTGATTGTCCGAATAGCCCCCCACCATAAGCTCAAGATAGTGACCGTCCTTGTCAGACAGAATCTTGTTCCACAGCATTCCTGCCGGGTTGTTCCCCCAGAGGAAGAATTTCTTGCCGGGGACCTGGAAACGGTTGGCGACATGGACCGTTCCGGCATCCTTACCATAGTCGTAGCCCCCGACAAAACCCATTCGGCTGCCCCAGGCAAAGATTGACCTTGAGTTCTGATCAAAGTTCTTCCACCAGGAGAGATCCACGGTCTTGTCATTGTTCCTGACAACAGGACCGTTCGGCCAGTCAGTGAAATAAACCTTGCTGTGGTCTGTACCGAATTTCACATCCGGAGGGAAAACGACCTGATACTGTTCGTCACAATGTACCGACACATTAGCCCAGTAAAGCATAGACTGCACCATTGGTGTAGGATTGATGACTTTAACCGAAGCCTCCACCCTTGAGCTGTTCGGGTAAACAGTTATCCCGACAGACCATTTCAGTCTGTGGCGAAGTTCACTTTCTCCGACCCAGACAGTCCGGCTGCCGTCAGGATGCTCTTCAGTCGTCCAGTCCACGAGCATATAGCTACTTGCCCTGTGATGGTCCGGGATGTCCCACTCGACCCCTCCGGACAGCCATGCTCCCAGCATACCGATCAGAGCCGGCTTTATGCCTGTCTGCGTATAGAAGAAATGATAATTGTTGGTCAGATCCTCGGCCTGGAAAATTCTGCCACCAATCTGAGGCAATATTCCTATCTCAATGTACTTGTTGCCCAGTTTGACGATCTGATAGTCCTTGTCCTCAACGACATCCGTCATCACATCGTAAAGAGAGTACGGGTAGATGTAGCCTTCCGCTCCCTGATAAACCCTACCGGTGAAGAAGATAGGGTCAATCTCAGGAGCTCCGACCTGATAGGTCGGAATAGTCTCATTGACAACTTTCATGTCCACGTTCTGCGCCTGCACGGACAAGGCGAGAAACAACGAGGATGCGACAGCAATTGCTTTTCTCATTATATCCTGCTATTTGATATAAAAAGCGGAAGCATCATCTGCGGCATATTTGTTTTCCGGCAGAATGAAATTCGTGATTTGGCCTTTGCCTCCCTTTTCCGCTTTAAGGAGTGTCAGTACCTGACAGTCTTTGTGGAAGCCAACCCGCAGGCCAGTGATCATGGACTCCAGCGTACCTTCACACTCAATGGCGGTCTGAAAAGGAACTTTACCGCTGTACCACCAGCAGAAACAGTCTGTAAGATTCACGTGAAGCCCCTTGCCAATCTTGAACCCGGTGGCAAACTGGTCACTGTAACAATAATTCAGGAAATTGTTCTCCGATGCGATCACAAAACCACAGCTGCTGTCATAAACCTGATCCTTTCCGAATATGTAAAGAGGATGGATGTTACGAAGACTGTTGCCTCCTGTTTTCAAGTGAACGCCGATGTGGACATCAGCAATACGCATGTTCGTGAATGTGTTGTCATGACCTTCGACAAGCAATCCTATAGAATTGACCTTTCCATTGCCGGTGATGTTCACATCGCTGACATCAGCATCGGACGAACCACTGTTAGCTCCGTATTTGATGTGGACTCCCACTCTCACGTGTTTGATGGACACGTTCTCAATCTTCGTTTCCCTTCCTCCATCGATTGATATGCCGTCAGCGACACCGGAGCCATCAATTATGCCACCATATATGCCATAATTACTGCCATTGACGTTGATGTTGTTCGCTTTCTCAATAGCCCCCAGACGCACAATTGCCTCACCCTCGACCCAAGACTCTGCCGCCTTGAGCACAGCATAATTGCCCAAAACCAAAGAAACACTCTTTGTCGGCTCGGCAGGTGTGTCTATAGGACGGGAGACCATGTACACTCCGTCAGGGAAAAATATAGTCTTGTTCGGATTGTCAACAATAAGCCTCTGAATGGCTTCCGCAGCATCAGTCCTGCCATCGCAAGGAACTCCGTGCTCTGTGGCCACAACAAACTGACCTGAAACATACGAATCAGTCTCCGCGCTTCCTTTGCATGCCTGAACCGTACCACTTGTGAATATAGACAAAGCCGCGATGGCGGTGGTCAAAACAGATTTTTTCATAATGATGTTCGTTAATTTTATATACCTCATTCAGTCTCATGAACAAAAAAACAGGATGAGCGAGAATGGTGTCTCCATCCCCGCTCCTCCATCATAAACCTGTCATTAGTCAGAATATCCTGGATTCTGTTTGATTATGTCATGCGATTCATTTATCACCCGCGCCGGGATCGGCATAAGTTTATTCATGTCGCTCGCGCTGGCGTTCCTCTTACGGGCTGTCTCTACAAAATCCCCCCAACGAAGAAGGTCATCACGACGCCATCCCTCAAGATAGAATTCACGGAAACGCTCCTGCTTGAAATACTTCATGAACGCGTCCACACTCTTGGTGGCCTCATCAGGGACCTCGGTTCCGGCACGCCCTGCGACCTGTTTTACAAGATCGAGGGCATTTTTGGTCACAGCGTTGTTGATCTTGACATCGCACTCTGCCAACATCATCAGCACATCAGCATAACGGAACACAACAGAATGGATGTTCCCGGAATAAGCCCTATCCTGTGAGTAGAAATACTTGCATGACAGACATCCGAACTGAAGGACGGATGAGCCAGGATTCTCTCTTGTGTAGGTGATGTAGTTACCGTCTTTGTCCTTGTCAAGAGACAGGAATCTGTCAGAGAGACCGCCACGGCGGATGTCATTCTCCTCAAACGCATCGTACAGATCCCATGTCGGACGGGTGCCTCCCCAATAATGAGTGGTCACAAATTCACCGGTGCCGCCGGTATGCGTCTTGTTCACATTCAGCATAGCCTGACAGTTACCAGGTGTTGTGTAGAAATAGAACTCATTGTCAGCCTTGGTCCCGGAAGGAATACAATAGATGTTCTCGGCATCCTGCTCTCCTTCCTCAGAGAATGGGAGAAAATAATCATCGGCCAGATGATAACATCCCATCTTGACAATCTCTTCAAGATAACCTTTTGCGGCAGAATAATCCCCTTTGCGCATGGCAAGCTTGGCAAGGAACATATAAGCCGTGGCCTTGTTGAGACGTCCCCAGTCCGGGGTATTGTTGGTCATGTCGTAAAGGTAAGGAATAGCCTCCGTGAAATCCTTTACCATCCACCCATAGTACTCTTCCTCAGACGGTCTCTCCTGATAGGTGATGTTGTCAAGTTCCTTAGGGTCAAGTGTCACATGAAATGTTCCGAAAAGATCGTGAAACACGTACATTGTCATGCCACGAAGAGCCTTGGCCTCGGCGACCATCTGGTTCTTCTTTGCCTCGGTGATTCCCGGAGTGTTCTCGATCGCATATATGATCTGAGTCAGACGGGAAGCATTCTTGATTATCTGGAAAGTCTGCATCCAGTCTTCGGAATTAAGTCCCCATTTGAAGTCAGCGATGTCGTTACCCGGGGAAGAATAGCGGCACTCGTCAGTAGTATAGAGATTAAAACCAAAGTAACCGATCTGGCCGATTGACCAGTATGGCCATCCCCAACCTGTGTTGGCGGTGGAAGACATATTGACGGATCCCGAGTTTGTCTTGAGATATCCATACATTCCGTCGAGAAGACTCTGTGCGTCAGCCTCCGTCTTAGGATAGTTGACCTCTGTCATCTCGGAATACACCACAGCGTCCAAATCGCAGGATGATAATCCCACGGCCACAGCCGCGGCGGAAAGGAATCCTATGATAATCTTTTTCATTTTCTGGAATATTATTTTGTTTTAAAAAGAAACATTCACACCGAACACTCCGATGATTGGAATAGGAATAGGAGACGAGTTCTGTTCCATCTCAGGATCAAGTCCTTCATAATTTGTGAACAGGACAGAATTCTGCAGATCAAGATAGACCGAGGCCGAATTGATTTTGGCTCCGCTAAGGATCTTCTCCGGAAGATTATAAGTCACCCTGATGTTCTTCAGTCGAAGGAAGTGAGTGTTCTTGAGTGTGTAATCGTTGTCCCCGGAAGTGTTGGCATTCGCGGTATCGTCAGAAGCCACACCGGTAAGGAATCCGTCAGGATTATAGGTTGACCATCTGTCATAGACGTTGGTTGTGGTGTTAAGACCCTTATCAGTAGGACAGTATGAGTATCCCCAAGAATATTTTCTCTTCTGGAACAGGCGGCCATAGCCATCGATGTCGAGAGTCCAGTTCTTATAACGGAAACTTGTTCCGATACCGAACACGGCAAAAGGCGCTGAAGTGCCAAGATAAACGATGTCATCGGCATCCATCTTTCCGTCTCCGTTCTGATCAACATACTTAAGGTTTCCCACCATAGCCTTAGGTTGGAGAACCTGCCCGTTTGACGTCCAGTTCTTGATTTCCTCCGGATCCTTGAATATTCCTGCTGTCTTCCAGCCGAAAAGCGCGTTAAGATCATCCGTCTCACTCTGCCAAGGGTACAAGGCGACATCAGGATTTCTCTCCACCCACCTTGACTTGTTATGGCTGATGTTGAAGTAGCCGGACCAGTCAATGTCACGGGTCTCGATCATCTTTCCGCGTATGGCAAGTTCAATACCGGAAGATCTTGTGGCGCCTATGTTCTTTGCCTGCTGGTTCATCACATCATTGATTGGAAGAAGCGAGAAATCAAGCAGATCCTTGGCCTGGCGGATGTACCAGTCAACGCTACCGGAAAGCCGGCCTCCAAGAAGGGTGTAATCCACACCGGCATTGAATGTCAAGTCGGTCTCCCATTTAAGGTCCTTGTTACCCTTTTGAAGTTGGTAGATACCATTGGTAAGTTTGCCGCCGAAATAATAGAAGCCACCACTATTTGCCGAACCATAGGTTGTAAGAGTATAGTAATTGGAAGTGAGGATAGACTCGTTACCTGAGGTACCGACTCCGGCACGAAGTTTAAGGAAGTCCACCCAATTCACATTCTTCAAGAAGTTCTCATTCGAGATGTTCCATGCCGCCGAGATTCCAGGGAAGGTACCCCATTTGTGGTTGGTGGCGAACACGGACGAACCGTCACGACGAAGAGTGAGTCCAAGGACATATTTGTCGTCGAATGAATAGTTCGCGCGGGCGAAGAAGGAAAGTTTCTTGAAACCGAACTTCCTTGATTTGTAAAGGACATCGTCAGTGTCAGAAGACAATTGCAAAGCATAGTTTCCCAGTGCGTCCGTAGGGATGTTGAACACAGTGAAGCCGTAACTCGTTCCCTCGACAGTATAGTAGCCTGTACCTGCGACAACATTGAGGGTGTGCTTGCCGAACTTCTTGTCAAATGTCAAATATTCCTCAGAGGAGATATTCTTGTTGTAGCCGTTGGAGAATCCACCATAGTTGTCTTGAATCTGCTGGGCAAGCTTGGCCTCGGTCGGAGCGAACAACTCCCTCCTGTCAGCGGTCTGGTCATATCCGAACTGTGCCGTCAGCTTAAGCCATGAAGTAACCTGAGCCTCAAGTTTCGGAGTAAACATAAGCCTGTTTGTGACAGACCAATCCTTGATAAGAAGATAGGCAAGTGGGTTGTTGGAGTTGCCATAGACAGGAGCGTTAAGGTTGCCGTTCTCATCCTTAAGGCTGAGGTAAGGAGCGAAATAGATCGCCGAGTTGGACAAATTCGCCTCATTGGCATTCTCACGCCAATGTCCACCAGAAGGGTTGTTGGCCTTGTTCTGGGTGTACATAGCGTTCACATTCAATTTCAACCACTTGGTGATATTTGCGTCAAAATTAACACGACCGCTGATTCTGTTCAAATCCGAACCTTTCAGGACAGAGGTGTTGTCGTAGTAGTTGAATGATGAATATACACGGAATTTCTCTGTACCTCCGGAAATTGACACATTGTGGTCGTGAATGATACCAGTCCTGAAGATGTCGTCAAGATGATGATAAGTCTTCGTGTTCTGCGCGATTTCCTCAGGGGTGTAGTTCACCGGCCAACCGGGAAGATGGCGCGGCTGTCTCACCGTAAGGGAAATACTTGTTCTGATAAAGCCAGTTCTCCTTAAGTTTAAGGTTCTGCTGTTCCATCATGGCCTGGGAATCAAGAGGTTCGTAGTATTTACCCGACTTCTGCACAGAGACAGAACCTGAATACGTTACCCTTGGCTTTCCCGCCTGACCGTTCTTCGTAGTGATGAGTATGACTCCGTTCGCGGCAGCAGATCCATAAATAGCAGCGGCAGAAGCATCCTTAAGGACATCAATGGAAGCGATATCGTTAGGATTCAGAGTAGCGAGCGGGCTACGGTTGGCGTTGTTTCTTCCGGCATAGTCGGTCAGTCTGGAAGGTCCTCCTTTCTCCGCATTGTTGGAATTTGAGTTGATGACTATTCCGTCAATGACATAAAGAGGAGAGTTGGATCCGTTAGGTGAAAGCTCACCACGAATGTTGGCGGAGACCGCGGAACCTGGCTGAGCCGAGGACATATTCAGTGTAAGACCTGCGACCTTTCCCTGAAGGGATGCGTCGATGCTGACAGCATTAGGGGCTTTGATGTCCTTCTCCTTCACAGAGGAGATCGCACCCGTCACGGACTCTTTGAGCTGGCTACCGTAACCAACCACAACAGCGTCTGCCAGAAGTTCAGAATCCTCCTTCAGCGTCACATTGATCACCGTGTTCGACCCAACAGGCTGCTCAACCTTGACGTAGCCAATTGAAGAATAGACAAGCACAGCTTTTGGCCCTGACACTGTGATGCTGTACTTACCGTCAGCGTCAGTTGAAGCTCCGGTGTTAGTCCCTTGCTCCATGACAAAGGCACCTATTACCGGTCCATTGGCGTCCACGACCTTGCCTGTCACAGTTTTAGACTGTGCGAATGCTGTCGTACTTCCTAAAACCAACAGACCAACAGTCACCATGATCAGTGAGACTGTTCTCAATAGTTTTGATTTTAACATTTTGACATAAATTGTTGTTAAACTAATTATAGTCCTAGCTAATTATTTTTCCCCGCAGTGTAAGAGTCAACAGTGACAATCACAAACTACATATAAATAATCCTTGTGAACGAGGAATTCTCCATGTGGCAAATTCCAAAAACGCTGTAAAGGTATAAATCTTTCGAAGAAGAGCAACTTAAAATATATAATGAAAAAGGTTTTAATGTTTAAGAGAGAATTCGCATCCGCAGAAGGTCTGGTTATACATGTCCCATTCCTTTATCAAAGCGTTTCGGCGTTCCTGAAGACCGCCACGACGCCAGTTCTGATTCCACCACGTGACTTTATTCTGTCGTCCGGATAAAGGAAACTTTGAGTTTACTTCTGAGTCAATGGCGCATTTGCCATCGTAAATGCCGTTGATAACATCGCAGACCCAGCGGCCAGCCGCATCGACTTGATTCAGATCTTTCCACCTGGACGAGGCCAGGGTTGTGGTCAGAAGGGTATAGCCGTTCACTGCGGCATAGCGGGCCGCCCGCAGAAGGCGGAACTTGAAGCATTCAAGGCAGCGAGGACCGCGCTCGGGCATGTCGGCGATGCGGATGACCGATCCCTGAACCTGCCGATGAGACGCTGCGCCACCGGAATTGGTCGCTTCGACAGACTCAGCGACCGGGATTGTCTCCAGCTGACGGACAAAGGCCAGCCATGCGGCGTGATCATATTCATCATCAATCGTTTCAAGGCCATGCGCGGCGGCATATCGGATAAGCTCGTCACGGCGGATGGAATATTCCCGGAAAGGGACGATGTTGGAGTTGCTGAAGAATATTCCGGGACGCAAGCCGGCGCCGACCATCCATTCGATGATGGCGGTCGAGCAGGGAGCGCAGCAGCAATGCAGCAGGATGCGTTCTTTCGAGAGGTCACAACCTTCCGGCGGCTCTGGTGAGAATCCTTTTTTATGAATATTCTTGTTCGGCATTTCTTTAACAAACATAACGATTTTTCTTGAGAAAACAGAAGTTTCAGGCGTGGCAGTTAAAAGACTGTAAACCAAGTAATTGAATAAAACATCCTCTACAGAAAACAAGAGTAGAACACTGCATCAAGACATTAATAATCAGCGAATTGCCTGCCACGGAATTTCTCGGTTCGCAGATCCGCAATACAAATCCGATTTTGCCGTAAGAACTTTTAATGCTAACTTTAACGGAACGAAAGCCCGAGCCGACTCGCAGCGGGCTTTATGTCTTGGAAGACACCATTCAGAAAGGATAAGCATCCTCTTTGGATTTGCAAGCGGTGGCAAAGTAACGATGACGCGGCTGTTATTGGGCATAAGCCCAAAGTTTATGATTTCATTGAACTCAACCGGCAACCATTGACAAACAACAGAAACAACAGGAGCTATGATCGAAAGGGACGAGAGATTCACTTTGGCGGAGAGATATGTGGAAGAGACGGGGGTCTCCGTGTTCCTGACCGGCAAGGCCGGAACGGGAAAGACAACGTTCCTTAAGGAAATCGTGCGGCAGACATCCAAACGGTTCGCCGTCGTGGCCCCGACCGGAGTGGCGGCCATCAATGCCGGCGGAGTGACCATACATTCGTTCTTCCAGCTGCCGCTTTGTCCGTATCTACCTGACGTAAAAGAGCTTGTTACCGAATATCAGATGCCGGAGCGGATGCGTTCCCTGCGCAAGGAAAGGGTGAAGATCCTGCGGACTCTTGACCTTCTGATCATCGATGAGATCTCGATGGTGAGGGCCGACATTCTGGACGCGATCGATGACATCTTGAAGCGCTATCGGCGCAACGACCGGCCGTTCGGAGGGGTGCAACTGTTGATGATCGGGGATATTCAGCAGCTTCCGCCGGTCGTACGGGAGTCGGAGAGGCCGTTTATGGAGCAGGTATATTCATCGCCTTTCTTCTTCAATTCCAAGGTGTTGCAGCGGCTGCCGTACGTAACGATCCAGCTGGAGAAGGTCCACAGGCAGAGCGACAGGATATTCCTTGACATTTTGAATGAGGTGAGGTCGGGAAGGCCGAGTGAATGGGCTCTGAGCGAGCTGAACAAGAGGTTGGACCCTGGTTTCGTTCCGCCTGAGAATGAGCGATGGATCCGTCTCACGACCCATAACGCGCAGGCGGATTCGGTCAACGAGGCGAAAATGAACGCCTTGAAGACCGACGAGGCGACTTTCGAGGCACAAGTCGAAGGAATATTTCCAGAAAACGCCTATCCTGCTGAGACTCAGCTTCGTCTGAGGGTCGGGGCGCAGGTGATGTTCGTGCGCAACGACACTTCCGGCGAGGCGCGCTACTACAACGGAAAGATCGCGACTGTCGAGAAGGTCAAGCCGCAACTGATAGTAAAGGACGAAAGCGGTGACAGAATCGAAGTCACGACCGAGAAATGGGAGAACATCCGCTATGGACTGAATGAGGAAACCGGTGAGATTGAGGGGATTGTGGACGGCACTTTCGAGCAGGTTCCTCTGCGTCCGGCCTGGGCAGTGACGATCCATAAGAGCCAGGGACTGACGTTCGACCATGTCATCATCGACGCTGGAGCGGCGTTCTCGTTCGGCCAGGTCTATGTGGCCCTTTCCCGCTGCCGCACCCTCAAAGGTATCGTCCTGACCACCCCGATCACCCGGCGCTGCACGTTCACCAGCGAGGAGGTCACGGCGTTCGAAAGCAGCCGCGAGCCGGCGGATGAGGTGCGCCTGAAGCTGCCGGCGATGTCCAATGAATATTTCACCTCAACCCTTTGCGATGCCTTTGACCTTCAGCGGCTTCGCTACCTCTACAACAGGGTTAACCGAATATATCAGGTCAACCTGTCGAATCTCTATCCGGATCAGGCGTGCAGGTTCAACACGGTCGGTGCTGGAATATCGGAACCGGTTGGTGAGACAGCACCTCAACAGGACTCCGGCAAAGATAACCAAAAGACTTTCGCCGGAATCCGTTCGCTCAGCGACACGGCACAGAAGTTCCAGAAGCAGATCCGCTACATCGCCGCGTCCATCCACAGCGGCGTGCCGGACGACTTCCCTCTCCTGCGGGAGCGCGTCACCAAGGCTTGTGAATATTTCCGGAAAGAGTTGAGGCCTTTGGCATCGTTCGCCGCTCCGCTGACGCTCATAGAGATAGACGACAAGGAGATCAAGAAGGCATTCAAGGCGGCGGCCGAGGAGTTTCTTGGTGAATTGAGATTCCGTCTGACGCTTTTTGAGACTGTCTTGTCGGAAGGATTCAGCACGAAATCGTATCACAAATTAAAGACGGACAACGAGTTGTCGGACGAAAGGTCGTTGAAGGCGTTGGTCAGGTCACTTATTTCTCCGCAAGTGAAGTCTTCTGCATCTGAGACATCGCCTCGGCAGGTTCAGCGACCGGAAGGAACAGCTCGACAGGCTCAGCGACCTAATGCGGACGATGAGCCTGTCGAACCGTCAGCCACGACACAGACCCAAAAACCAGCCGACAGACAGTCGCAGGAATCAGACACCTACACCGGCAGCCTCCATCCGGAACTGATCCAGGCCCTGATCGACTGGCGGCGTGAGAAGTACCAGAAAGACAACGTCCCCGCCTACATAATCCTCCACCAGAAAACCCTCCTGGCCATAGCCGACCTCGCCCCCACGACCAAAGAGGAACTCCTCACCGTCAAAGGCTTCGGCAAGTCCAAGTGCGACAAGTACGGCGATGAGATCCTGGATGTCATCCGGCAAGGTCTCAAGAGCAAATGACAGCTAATTCAATAATAATCCTATGCCAAAGATGCGGTCACGGCGAAAGGCAGGAGAAAGACTCTGATGGCGAATAATCGTCACAAGCCAAGATGATGCGTTCAATATTAATCATTTTTTATTAATATTGCGGTCCGGAAGCCGCTGCTTAGTAAGTTTTTTCAGAATCGCTTGACCACAAGGCCGCTTCCGGGACATCAGACAAACGCTATGCAGAAGAGACACACAGACAGAGAACGGTATTTCAGGGAGTTGGCCCAGACTTCCAGGGAGTTTTACATTGACTATCTCCGGAAGTTCAAGAACGTCGGAGCCGGAACACGGGTGCTGGAGATTGGCTGCGGCGAGGGCGGAAATCTTCTGCCGTTCGCCGAAGCGGGATGCTCCGTGACAGGCATAGACCTGGCTGCCAACAAGATAGCCAACGCCAAGGAATATTTCGCCAAAAGGAATATGCCGGGCGAGTTCATCAGCGGAAACTTTCTGAATATGCCCGCTCGGGACGACCGTTTCGACATCGTGTTGATCCACGATGTGATCGAGCACATCGAGCCTGAAGACAAACCAGCCTTTTTCTCAGGTCTTAAAAAGTTCCTGAAGCCGGACGGAATCGTGTTCTTCGGATTCCCGGCCTGGCAGATGCCGTTCGGTGGCCATCAACAGATATGTCGGAGCGGTGTCTGCTCCAAAGTTCCGTTTATGCATCTCCTGCCGGCCAGCCTTTACAGAGGCTATCTAAGAATATTCAAGGAAGATCCAGCCAAGATTGATGAGCTGCTGAGCATCAAGCGCTCCAAGATGACTCCGGAGAAGTTCGAGCGCCTTTGCAGAGAAACCGGTTTCCAGATCGTGGAGCGGAAACTCTGGCTGATCAGCCCGCACTATAAGGCCAAGTTCAATCTCCGACCGACCCGTCTGCGTCTCGGCCTCGACCACATCCCGTTCCTCCGCAACTTCCTCTCCACGTCCTGTTTCTACATCGTCTCGGCAAGGTGATGCGTTGAAATCAGTCAATGTCCTTGACGACATATTCAGTGGAGCCAAGACCCATTTCCTCAGCACGGTACACGATGCGGATGCCGTGACGCTGGCTGATCCTGTCGAGGAGGGCCTGTGTGTCGTTGTCCTTGTCTTTCGGAAGGTTGAACACCTGATCGAGGCAGAACTTGTCAAGGGCGACCGGATCGAGGGAAGCTGCCATTCCGATGTCCTTTATTGTCGGCTTGTGAGGATCACCGTCGCAGTCACAGTCAATTGAGAGATTATTAAGGACATTGATGTACACAATTCCTTTCTTGGCGGCGAAATAATCATTGACGGCCTGGGCGGCGGCGGCCATCGACTCGATGAACGGAGTGTTGCCCTCCGGGCTTTCGTCCCACTTCTCAGGAAGGTTCTGCCACAGAAGCTGATAGTCCTCAGCCTTGCCAGCCGTGTGGATGTACGCCTTGCCGTTTCGGGAAGCCACACCGATGGAAGCGTTCTTCAAGGCTCCACCGAATCCACCCATCGCGTGTCCTTTGAAGTGCGACAAGTCGATCATAAAATCGTAATTGGCGATGTGAGAGCCGACTATGTCGTACTTGATCCATTTGTCATCCTTCACAGGAATCTTAATCTCGCCTTCCGAATCCATAATGTCCACCGGAGCGATCTTGTCATAGCCTCTTTCAGCGATCGCCTTGAGGTGATCCTCTGTGTTGCAGCGGTTTCCGCCATAGGCCGTGTTGCACTCAACTATGGTTCCGTTGACTTTATGCACGAGCGGTGCGATAAACTCTGGCCTCAGATGATTGGACTTCGCGGACTCTCCTGTGGAGATCTTTACGGCGACTTTCCCCTGCGCCTCAACACCCAACGCCTCGTACAGTTTCACAAGAGCCTCTGGAGAGATGTCCTTCGTAAAATACACGACCGGGGTTTCCTGCTTACCCTTGTTGTTCCCGTTGCATCCACATAACATCATCGGCAGTGACAGCAGTGTCGCCATCATCACACTCTTAAACGCTAATCCTTTCATATTCATTATTGTGCTAAAAAGTTTATCTCAGTCTTGGGCTTGCAAATCCAAACCACAAGATAAACATTTTCTATTAATTGGCGTGTATTTTGTTATAAATCTGGCGCTAAAACGTTATATTTAAGCGTTTGTGAATTTCCTTCAAAAAACTATTGCTTTATAGAAAAACATACCTATCTTTGCAGTGTATTAATAAACTAATACACAAAACAGGTGAGAAATATCCGGTCACAGAGCTTGTCGAAGTGACGGAAGACCAGTAAAGAAGACAAGACGATCTTCAAGAAATATATGAAAAAGAAACAACAGCCCATAGGGCAAAAAAGATAACAACCAAATGCTGATTGAATTAAAAGACGTCAACAAGACCTACCAGGGTGCGCAGCCTCTGCACGTGCTGAAGGGCATTGACCTTACCATAGGAAAGGGAGAGTTTGTCTCCATCATGGGAGCTTCGGGATCAGGCAAATCCACGCTTCTGAATATTCTTGGAATATTGGACAACTACGACTCAGGTGAATATCGCATAAATGGCAACCTGATCTGGAATCTTTCCGAAACAAAAGCCGCCGAGTACAGGAACAAGATGATCGGATTCATATTCCAGTCCTACAATCTGATAGGGTTCAAGACGGCGGCGGAGAACGTTGAGCTGCCGCTCTTCTATCAAGGTGTCGGCAGGCAGAAGCGGCACAGGATGGCGATGGAATTTCTGGAAAGACTTGGGCTGAAAGAGTGGGCTGACCACTATCCTAACGAGATGTCCGGAGGTCAGAAGCAGAGGGTGGCGATCGCCCGCGCGCTGATCACAAAGCCGGAGATCATCCTTGCAGACGAGCCTACAGGAGCCTTGGACTCAAAGACTTCCGTGGAGATTATGAACCTTCTGCGGGAATTGAACGAGAAGGAGGACATGACCATCATCGTGGTGACCCACGAGAGCGGTGTGGCCAACTTCACCAACAGAATCATCCACATCAAGGACGGAATCATCGGCAAAATCGAGCAGAACATCAGACACGATGCGTCTCCGTTCGGCGAGGGCACTATAATGAAGTAAGCCATGAGAGATCTGTTTGAAGAAATCTGGAGCAACATACGGCGCAACAAGCTTCGCACCGCCCTCACAGGCTTCGCCGTGGCCTGGGGAATATTCATGCTCATCTTCCTGCTTGGCGCCGGCAACGGCCTGATCCACGCGCTGGAGAGCAACAACAATGATTATATGACCAACACGATGAACGTCTGGGGCGGCCGGACTTCCAAGCCATACAACGGAATGCAGGAGGGCAGAAGAATCGAACTGAACGACAAGGACATAGACATCACCCTCGGCCCGGACTTCGCGGACAATGTGGAAAAGGCCGGCACAATACTCACCCAAGCGAGCCTCACCACAAGCTACGGAAAGGAATACATCGTCAAGCAGGTCAGCGGAGTAAGCCCTGAATATTCAGAAATGAACAAGCTCAGTCTCCTCTACGGCAGGTTCATCAACGAGATAGACATCAAGGAGAGGAGAAGGGTCATAGTGATGGACAGCAACGACGCAAGGGAACTTCTGGGTGTGACGGGAGAAAAGGAGGAAGGTCTTACGGCTCTCCAGAAAGCGGCAGCGGCGGAAGCGTTGGTTGGGAAATATGTCAAGATCAACTCTTCGATGTTTCAGGTCATCGGCATCCTCAGGCCGAACGAGAACGGTTGGTCCAGCCTCTACGCTCCGATCACCACCATCCGGACAATCTACAACAGGGGCAAGGAGATTGATGAATATACTTTCTCGTTCCACGGGCTGGACTCCGAGGAGGAGAACAGGGTGTTCGAGGATCGGCTGCGCGCATCGCTGAACAAAAACCACAACGCGGCGCCGGATGACAAAAGTGCGGTGGGAATATGGAATATCCTGACAATGAATATGGAGATGAACAAAGGAATGTTGATGATCCGCACAGCATTATGGATCATTGGAATCCTGACACTGTTGAGCGGAATCGTTGGGGTCTCCAACATCATGCTGATCTCCGTCAAGGAGCGGACACACGAGTTCGGGATCAGCAAGGCGATCGGCGCGAGCCCGTGGGCCATACTGAAACTGATCATTTCCGAAAGCATCATCATCACCGCGTTCTTCGGCTACGTCGGAATGGTGCTCGGAGTTCTGGCCAACGAGTGGCTCGATCATATTTCCGGAAATATGGTGATGGACTTCGGGCTTTTCCAGCAGACGGTCTTTAAAGATCCTACGGTCGGCCTGAACGTCTGCTTCGGAGCCACAATCCTGCTGGTCATCGCCGGCACCATCGCCGGCCTTGCCCCCGCCCGCAAAGCCGCCAAGGTCCGCCCGATCGAAGCCCTCCGCAGCGAATGACGAATATTCAAAATGAAGTGACTAAAATAATGGAATATATTCATAAAAGATTGAAAGGAATATTCAAATGAAATTTTTCGATATTGACCGATTCAAGGAAATCCTTGACACATTGACCCGCAACAAGGGACGCAGCCTGCTGACTGGGTTCGGCGTGTTCTGGGGAATATTCATGCTGCTGTTCCTGCTAGGCGGCGGCGACGGGTTCAAGGTGATGCTGAACGAGCAGATGGGAGGGTTTGCGTCCAACTCGGCGATGATCTGGTCCCAGAACACGTCCAAGCCATACAAAGGCTTCAACAAGGGACGTTACTGGGAGATGAACATCAAGGACGTGGAGATTCTCAAGGAAAAGGTTCCTGAAGTGGACATCGTGTCGCCTCAATGCTTCAGTTGGTCCAGAGGCGAGGCAACCTACGAGGACAAGTCATCAAGGTGCAACGTCAAGGGGTTGAAGGCCGACTTCGCTAGAATAGAGACACCGACGATAGTTTACGGACGCTACATCAACGAGATGGACGTGGCGCAGAAACGCAAGGTCTGCGTGATAGGAAAGCAGGTTTACGAAAACCTCTATCCCAAGGGGGTGGACCCGTGCGGAACCAGAATCAAGATCGGCCCGGCATATTACCAGGTCATCGGAGTTGACTACAACGAACACAGTGTCATCAGCTTCGGAGGCAGGCAGACCGAGGCCATTGTGATTCCGATTTCCGTAGTGCAGGCCGTTTACAATATGGGTGACAAAGTACAGGTGATGGCGGTCACGGCTAAAGAAGGGATCGTGATGAGCGACATCATCCCGAAGATCAGAAAAGCCATCGCAAGCAACCACTACATAGACCCGACAGATGAACAGGCAGTCACCGTCCTCAACACCGAAATGTTTTTCATGATGATAGACAGTCTGTTCAAAGGCGTGAACTTCCTGATCTGGCTAATTGGAATCGGGACGTTGCTGGCCGGTGTGATCGGCGTCTCGAACATTATGATGGTGACGGTCCGGGAACGTACCACGGAAATCGGAATCCGCCGAGCCATTGGAGCGACTCCGAAGATGATTCTATCGCAGATCATCTGGGAAAGCATCCTGCTGACAGCCGTGGCCGGAATGTTGGGCCTGCTGTTCTCGGTGCTGATCCTGCAAGGGTTGGAGCTGGCCTTCACGACAGACGGCATCCTTCAGGCTCCGTTCCAGATCAGTTTCTGGACAGCTGTCGGAACTCTTCTCGGGTTGACTGTTCTCGGAGTCGTGGCCGGACTCGCCCCGGCGGCCAGGGCTATGAGCATCAAACCGGTGGACGCTATGAGGGATGAATAAGCCGCTTCGGGAACAAGACATATTAAGGATGAGCAAACATATTCAAAGATAGATAGTCAAGAATCAATATTCGGAAATAAAAAGTCAAGCAATATGAAAAAGTATTTCAAGTACATTCTGTTCGCCGCCATCATCGTGGTGTTCGCTGGCACATTCTACTTCCTTTGGAAAAAGTCACGTCCGCAGGAGATCCGCTACGAGGAGCTTTCCGCCGAGATCGCCGACATCAAGAAGACCACCCTCATCACCGGCACCATTGAGCCGCGTGACGAGGTGAACATCAAGCCGCAGATCAGCGGCATCATATCCGAGATCTACAAGGAGGCTGGTGACCAGGTGAAGGAAGGCGAGGTGATCGCCAAGGTCAAGGTCATTCCTGAGATGGGTTCGCTGAGTTCGGCGCAGAGCCGTTTGCGCATCGCCGAATTGAACCTTGAGCAGGCACAGACCAACTTCGGACGTGAAAAGGCTCTCTACGACAAGCAGTTGGTGAGTGCTGAGGAATATGACCAAGTGCGTCAGGCCCTGGATCAGGCAAAGGAGGAAAAAGAAGCAGCTGAGGAGGCTCTGGAGGTCGTCAGGGACGGAGTGTCAAAGCGCAACGCCACGGCCAGCTCGACGCTGATCCGCTCGACAATCACAGGGTTGATCCTCGATGTGCCGGTCAAGGTCGGTAACTCGGTGATCCAGAGCAACACGTTCAACGACGGAACAACCATAGCCACGGTAGCCGATATGAACGACCTCATATTCAAGGGCAATCTGGATGAGACAGAGGTCGGCAAGGTCGATGAAGGCACAAGGATGAGAATCACCATCGGAGCGGTGCAGGGCGTGGAAATGGACGCTGTCCTTGAATATATTTCCCCGAAGGCCGTGCAGAACAACGGTGCTAACCAGTTCGAGATCAAGGCCAGGGTAAGCCAGTTGGACAGCGTGAAGATCCGTTCAGGCTACAGCGCGAACGCCGAGATCACTTTGGAGCACGCCGACTCAGTTTTGGCAGTGCCTGAGGCGGCAATCTCATTTGAGAAGGATTCCACGTTCGTCTATCTTGCCGAGGGTGACGGACAGTATAAACGCCAGCCTGTCACCACAGGGCTGAGCGACGGGGTCAAGATAGAGGTGAAGAGCGGACTGGGCAAGGATCAGAAAGTCCGTGGTAATCAGATATTCACAGACAAGAAATAGCGCTATGAAAAGAATATATTCATTGATTATTTTTGGTCTGCTGACGGTGGGGCTTTCCGCGCAGGATGGCAGGCTGTGGACGCTTCAGGACTGCATCGCGCACGCTCTTGAGAACAACATTTCCCTCAAACAGCAGGAGATTCAGGTCAAGCAGCAGGAAATTCAATTGAACACATCCAGGAACAGCAGGTTGCCGGGTGTGAGCGCAAGCGCAAGCGAGAACTTCTCGTTCGGACGAGGATTGACTGCTGACAACACCTATTCAAACACCAACACTACCAGTACGGGAGTCAGCCTCGGAGCTTCAGTGCCAGTGTTCCAAGGACTCAGGATCAACAACTCGATTAAACATGACGAACTGAACCTCAAGGCCGTGACGGCTGATTTTCAGAAGGCTCGCGAAGATGTCAGTGTCGCCGTGGCGCAGGCTTATGTGCAGATTCTCTACAATATGGAGCTTCTGGATGTGGCCAGGAATCAGGTCAGCATCGATTCGCTTCAGGTCGAGAGACTCTCGGCGATGGAGCTGAGCGGCAAGGCCAGCAAGGTTCAGGTGGCTCAGCAGAAAGCAGCGCTGGGACAGAGCCGACTGTCTGAGACTCAGGCCGCCAACAGTTTACGATTGTCAGTGCTGGATCTCAGCCAGTTGTTGGAGTTACCGAATCCTGAAGGATTCTCTATCGTCCGCCCTTCTGTTTCGGTTGACGGGCTGCTTCTGAGCAATCCGGAGGACATCTATGCGCAGGCAGTGGCCTGCAAGCCGTCAATCCAGGCGGAGCAGTTCAGGCTGGATGCCACAGAATATTCCATCAGGAACGCAAAGGGGGCCCGTCTGCCATCTCTTATGGCCAGCGGTGGTCTGGGAACCAATTACTACACGATGAGCAGTCATTCCAGCGATCCGTTCGCAGACCAGATCAAGAACAATTTCAGCCAATATCTTGGTCTTAGCCTGAGCATTCCGATTTTCTCCGGATTCCAGACCAGGAACCAGATCCGTTCCGCCGAGCTTTCGAGGACGAACCAGATGTTGCAGTTGGAAAACAGCAAGAAAAGCCTCTACAAGGAGATCCAGCAGGCGTATTACAACGCTGTGGCGGCTCATGAGAAATTCCGGTCAAGTCTGGACGCTGACGCCAGCGCGAAGGAGTCGTACGAGCTTGTGCTTGCGAAGTACGAGAACGGCAAGGCCAACATCACTGAGTTCAACGAGGCTCGGGACAGTTTTCTGGAATCAGAATCCAATCTGGCCCGCGCCCGCTACGAGTTCCTGTTCTCGGCCAAGTTGCTGGACTTCTACAGGGGACAGAAACTGATTTTTTAAGCTTTCGTGCGTAAATCATGCTCATCTGCGCACTGGACTTGAACATACCCGGCACTCGTGCGTAAATCAGATTTATCCACGCACCACTTATCCGTAAACCACCTTCTGTGCGTAAATCAGATTTATCCACGCACCACTTATCCGTAAACCACATTCTGTGCGTAAGGCTGATTCTTTCACGCACAGAAGGTTCTTTAGACAGGGCCGGTGCGTGAGCGGCAAGGTTATGCGCACAAAGACTTTCAAACAAACGGATCCGGTTCCGGAGCGTCCTTGTCGTAGGAAAGGATGGTGGCGTTGCCGGAGAGAATGTCGTACCCGTGTTCGGCAAGGCTTTGCAGCTCGAACTCTCCGGGATAGACCTCAACGGGGGCGATGAACTCCACCCTCTTGCGGATTCCGCTCACGATGTCCCGCCCATAGGCTCCCCCTCCGGTCAGCAGGATTACATCCACTTTCCCACAGACATCAGCGGCCTCCGAAGCGATATACTTGGCGATGTTGAGAACAAAGGCCTCCATCCAGACCTTTGCCCGGACATCACCATCCTCTCCCCTGCGGACAATCTCCTTGAGGTCATTCGTCCCGAAGAACGCCACGGCTCCGCCCTTGCCCATCAGTTTCTTCTTTATCTCCGCTTTGGAATATTCACCGCTGTAGCAGAGGTCAACCAATTGGAAACCAGGACAAGAGCCGACTCTCTCCGGGGTGAACGGTCCGTCTCCTCCGACTCCGTTGTTGGAATCAATCACCTTTCCGTTCCTGTGAAGAGTGACGGTGATCCCGCCGCCGATATGGGCGACAATGGCCGTGATGTCATTCTGGATATACCCGTGATCTTTCAGATAGCGCCTGACGACAGCCCTTGAGTTGAGCGCATGAAAGAACGGTCTGCGCTGGAATTCCGGCAAACCACCCACACGGCACTCCGGCAGCATCTCATCAGCCATCGGCGGGTCGGCAATGTACGCCCGGCAGACTCCGAAAGGCATCTCAACTCCTCTGGCAACGTTCTTTTCAGTTATCTCTTTCGCCAGATCGTCAGCGATGATCGCGCTCAGGTTGCAGGCGTGCCTCCCGTACTTGCAGCTCCGCAGCACCTCCCGCATGTCCTCGTTCACTGAATATATTCCCGTGACCACCGGATAGAAGAGTCCGCCACGCGCCATCACGATGTCGATGTCCTGTGCGTGGATCCCCTTGCCGCGCATGAATATTCTTACATCATCCCGCCGCAGCGTGTCCTGCTCCATCACATCCTTGAACCCGGCCAAATCCTCCGCCTTGTGCGCAAGATTCTCCTCGAACGCAAGTTCCCCGTCCACAAAGTACCCGATCTTCGTCGATGTCGATCCCGTGTCGATCGCCAGCAACCGCCCTTTTTGATTTGTCATGTCAGTTTCGTTTTCTTGGCAGGCATCCCTCACATGTCCCACGAACCGCAAACACGCGACAGGAGAACCTTTCCCACTTTAAATTTATCCGACACTTTCAACATCACGAAAAATAAGTGGTTATTCCCAGTCAATTACCGCCAACCCCGGAAATTCGTTGTGAAATCATGAATATGTTGGTGAAATTCCTCCAAACAACCGATTCTTTAGCGGTCACGAAACACATCGGTCCCCCCTAAAAGACCTTCGATGTCATGAATTGGAAGATTATCTCAACTCTGCCTCAATGCCTCGATTCGCTCAAGAGACAATCCCGTGGCAATCCCGATCTGCTCAACCGGGATGCCTAACGACAGCAAAGACTTGGCGACTTTCTCTATGCCTTGCTCTACCCCCCTTCTCGACGCTTTCCGCCGTGCCCTGTTCGACACCGGCCTCAAAGCCCTTTCGATAGCCCTGCTGTCTGGCTCCCTCTATGTACGGGCGCATCTCTTTCTCTGTCATCATATCGTTGAAATAGTTGTCAATCTCCTTGTCGTCAAGACCGCTGACACGCATCGCCCGTTCCAACCTCACAAACTCAGCGTCTTTCTCCGACCTCGACTTCGCAAACATAGCGAAATTTCTGAATATCCGGCACCATGCCGCAACCGGACTGTCATATTCATCAGCCTTTCAATCAGCGACTTTCAGGAATATGGCCCCTTGGTTAATGGTAGTTTGGTCATCGGCATTCCGCCTGACGGCACTGTTTCTCTCTGTAGTCTCCATAGTTGAAGTGGTGATGATGAATGTTATTTGGTCACTGGATCCCTTACGGAACCCGCCCGCAATATCGGAATTGTAAACGTAAAAAACGAAAAGAAACACATGCAATTCATAAAAAACAGAAATTTCTTGATGATACCCCCGAAGATACCACTCCATGAGGCACACAATCTACGCTCAGAGCTCCCTGCAAGGCGCTCAACCCGACAACCCGCCTCGGTAATCCGAACAAGTTGATCCAGATTTCAGTGCGCATTGTATTAGAAAACCACAAGTCATCCCGCTTCTGATTCGTGGACATAACTGATAGTGACACCCCTCAAGTCCGGCCACCACTTGAAGGCATCGCCATTGGCCTTTATGAACTCAAGATCCCTCAGGCAACGCATTGGGTCATTTTCGTTCCCCAAGAGTGTTCCGCAACACTCTTGAGAGACATTTCAGCCCGAAAACGTTGCCCAAGCGCCCTTCCCCGAAAAATCACTGAGAAATTTAGACTCTTGACATCACCAAGGCACCGCCATCCCTCGTTTCGGAGAATCGGCGGTACCTTGTTGAATTTACAGCACATTAAAATCATTCAGACATACGTGTCGACTCTTGTCAATCATCACAGTATGCCCCAAATTTTATCTGCTCTGGGTAAAATGATCGGAACCACGCAAAACGCTTGTCTGTCCTTACGACCTCCATCAAGGCTTCACTGACTTGATCAGCCGTCAAAGGATGATAATGCCATCCATAATCTGGATTCTTATTTATCGCCTCGGCAATCTCCTCGGCTGTCATCCTTCCCTCATCACCATGAAGAATCATGCCCCCGCTACGCCGCAAAGCCGTTTTTCTATTTTCAACCAAGACCTCATACGCCGCTTGCTGGATAAATGTGTGAAATAATTTCATATAGTAATATTTTCGCAGATGACAACACCTGTGAGGGTGGCACCGGGGCAAAGTGGATACGTGAAATGCGTGGAGGATTAGGTAATGATATTCAATGCATTAACGAAATGCCTTTGGGTTGATTCGACTAAAGGAAAGGCGGCTTTTAACTGATATTCAAGAAGTTAGACATCACCCATTGAGAATGAGGGCGTGGCAGATAAATAACTGGTAATCAAGGACAAAAGCACTTGCCTACTGGTTGAAGCAACACCAGGAACAACATCATAAGCCTAAATATCAATCAGTTAAATGCCACGAGCCAGCCCCACCACATACCACCACCTTAACGTTCGCCACCACACACCGCTTTTCTTCACACGCCCTTACCTTGCCAGGCTTCCGCACAACAGCGATAAGAATCCCCAACACAAACGGGAGAATCCCCCTGTTTTCCACTGCGTACAAATTTTATCATAAAATGATAAAATGTCACATTGGTATCATAAGACATTGTGAATATGATAAATCCATTCATCACTACCGGTTATGACGGCGCCAAATACTTTTGCGACAGGGTCAAAGAAACAGGGGTCTATCAAGTTTATGACCTGTTTCTGGATATTTGGATCCGAGAGCGTTATTTAAGGTAATCGCCCCTCCAGGATAGACATCGAAGTTACGGCATAGCCGGGGCGAGGATCTCGGCGATGGCGGCGGTTTCGATGAGGAAACCGTCGTGGCCGTAGGGGGTCTCGATCTGTTGGTAGCGGGAGCCGGGGATCAATTCCGAGAGGGGACGCATATCCTCGGGCGGGAAAAGCTCGTCTGAGGACATACAGATGAAGGTGCAGTCGGTTTTGATCTGGGCAAGGGCTTTGGCGACACCTCCACGGCCACGTCCCACGTTGTTGCTGTCAACCTCGTCACAGACATATAGATAGGAATATGCATCCCAATCCTTGACGAACTTGGAGGTCTGGTGACGGTAATATGAGCCGACCTTGCCGGCGAATACGGTGTCGTCACTGTCCTCGTTCTGCTTGAATAGACCTTCCTCGCAACGGTAGGTCAGCAGGGCGATCGCGCGGGCAGCCTTGAGACCCTCCATGCCGCCATTCAGGTCACGGTGCTCCTTAAAGGTCGGATCAGCCAGAAGAGCCATGCGGCTGGCGGCATTGAATCCGGCGAGCCAAGGGGTCACGCGGGCACCGGTGGCGATGAAGAATATCTTTCCGAATATGCCGGGACGCATCACGGCCCATTCAAAGGACATGAATCCGCCCATCGAAGTACCGACCAGCATATCTATTTTCTCTATTCCAAGATGCTGACGAAGAAGATCAAAGGCTCGTACAGTGTCGCGCACGGTCACTCTGGGGAACTCGAAATAGTAGGGTTTGCCGGTTTTCGGATTGGCTGACGCCGGGCTTGACGAACCGCAGGCCGAACCAAGGACGTTGGCGCAGATGACGAAATATTTCCCGGTGTCGATCAGTCTGCCGGGACCTACCAGAGCCGGCCACCAACTTCCCTCCGGATCAGAATCCGCGGTGAGGGCGTGGCATAGCCAGATCACTTTCTTGTCCGGTGAATATCCAAACGGCGATGTGTGGTAGGCAACCTCCAGATTGTCAATGCTTCCGCCGGACTCAAACTCGAACTTTCCTTCAATCTTATAGATGTGCTTGATCATTGTCTTTCAATGGTGTGAATGAATATCCTTTACGACGCAACTCCCTGATCAGCCCAGGCAGTTTGTCGTAGAACTTGTCAGTCCTGGCCGGATCCGTTCCGAAATGGATCAGCATGATGTGGCCGTTCAGACCATTGGGATCCGTCCTTTCATATTCCCAAATCCTGCCGAGAATCTCCTTGCTGCTGAAATAACGCTTCATTTCGGGGGTGGTGTAGTCGCCGTTGGTGAGGGTTCCGGGGGTGTAGTTGATGACCTGCAATCCAAGCTGTCTGGCCCATGAGGAGATTGTCGCGTTGTAGTGCTCGTACGGCGGGATGAAATACGGTGCATTCGTGATGCCGAACTCCCGCAACACTTTGTAGCTCTTGAATATATCCTCGTTGAACTCTTGCCTTGTCACCAGAAGTGAGTCACGGTTGCCCCAAGGGGCGTAGAGCAGGTGGCCGTAGGAGTGGCTTCCGACGTAGTGTCCTTCGGCGACAAGTCTTCTGACAACATCAGGGTACATCTCGAAGAACTCTCCGGTGAAGAAGAATCCGCCTTTGATGTTGTATTTTCTCAATGTGGAGATGATTCTTTCCGCTCCGTCGGCCTTGTCGGCGGCGGTGAACACAAAGTCTATGTGCTTGACTGACGGGTCGGTTCTGATTATTCCGCCGTCTTGGTAGATGTTATTGTCGGGTTGGGTATTATTGGTGGGGGCGTCGGTGGCAATAGACACCGCGGGCCTATCGCTTCGCGACCCTATCCGGGTGAATTGCCCGCGGCATCCATTGCCACCGACGCCTTCGCCCGAAGAGCCGAGATTTTCATTCACTATGCCTTTGGTGGAAATATTCTCCTTCATTTTGGAGTTATCACCAAAAGAACCAGTATTTACAACAGCATCTTCAGTTGCAGAGCCATCACTTGCATTTGCTACTTTGCCGGCAGAAGCGTCAGTTAATTCAGCGGCTCCGTCAGCGGAAAGCGCGGCAGCATTGGATTTTGCCGTCCATTCGCCCGGATAGGGTTGCGTAGCAACAGGACGGCAAGGTCCAATGCCGCCACGCGCCTCCTCCGAACAAACCCTTCCCTCACGCTGATAGTAAGACAACGGAAATGTCAGCGAGGCCGTGCCATCCATTGTCGGCTCGTTGGTGGAATAGTCGTGAGTGCTGTCGTGGTAAACCAAATCGCCCGGCTGGAACTCCTCGTAGTTGACTCCACCATCGGTACGGATGCCCAGAAGACTTCCGAATATCGTCGCATAGACAGGACCGTCAACCAAACCACCGGTGGTGTTGCCCATCTTGTAGTTGATGATGAAAGAATGAGGCTGGGTCGGGAATATTCCACCTTTCGGAAGCTCAACGATCATGCTCACACCCCACGGATTGCACCCCAGAAGCCAGTCACGCAAAGAACCTTCCATCTCCTGATAGGTCGTGTCACCGGTCAGTTCACGGTAAAGGATGCACTGGGTCAGCATCGCCGAGGTCAGATTGTTCGAGCACCATATTCCCGGAATGCCGAACATGAAAGGATGATCCTTGCCGCGCTCATAGACACGCTGGATGCCCGAACGGATGTTCCTTATGAACTCCGCCGAGACCTTGCCGCCGAAGTTCCTCGCGATGCGGTAATGCCCCATATTCATAAAAGGATACCACTGGTAGTGGCGGGCGCTGTCGGCTCCCATCCAAGGGGTCACCGGCTCGCGGCGGGCATATTCAATGGCCTCGGTTCTGTACTTCTTGTCGCCGGTGCGGCGGAACATCTCGTAGGCGGCCAACTCCATATCATCCACCCAGTTATCCTCCTCGTAGATGTAAGGGGAAACCACCGAAGCGGTCTGGCAGACACCTGGCTTGGCTACTCCGGCATCGTAGGCGGCCTGCGCCTTGGCACCTATCTTCTCCGCAAACTCAGGATAGAAAGGCTTCAGGATCTCTGCGCCAAAGGCGAAGTCCGAAGCGAACTTTCCTGCGGTGCTGGCCACTCCGGTCGTCTTGTTCTTGTCCCCGCGCTTGCCTCTCTGCTGAGGCTCACCGGAGCAGAACCACACCGGCCTGTACTCGCCTTTTCCCCAACCATAGTCAGCCTGGTCGTCATTCGGGACACGCATTCCGACATGGTCACGGTCATCCGCGATCTGATTGTACATCTCACCCGGCTCAGGGTTCATCTTGTCAAGCCATTTGAGTCCCCAGTAAATCTCATCTATGATGTCAGGAATCCCGTTCCGACCCGGCGTTCCGTCAGCCAGATGGTTGTCCGAGAACGCCTCCGGATTGCTTTGGTAGGCGAACATCATCTGGTAAATCGCGTTGGCTGAGGTGGTTGTGTACTGGAGGCAGTCCGAAGCGTCGTGCCAACCTCCGGTCACGTCAAGGAAAGTGCTGTCTTTCTTAGGATCCGGATGCCCGACGATGATGCCGTCCTTGCGATGACAACTGTCTTTGAAGAAAGGGTTCCAACCGCAACGCTGCTGACGCATATAGTTCAGCACAAAATCGGCCGCTCCGTCATAAACCTTAGGATTTATCGGGAATATCTCCGAGCGGGTCTCGCCTCCTGATGACAATACCTTAATATAATAGGCACCGTCGGTCTTCAAGGCACTGAAATCCAGGCGGCAGGTTGTCTTCATCTGCCCAAGCGCCCCCATCGGCCTCACGGCGTCAGACCTCCAGACGGCCTCACCGGCAAAGGCATCAACCAACTCGAAACCATTGACCTGGACAGCCTCATTACTCATAAAGATCGCCACCTTGGTGGCCTCCGGCAGATAGCCTATCTGGTTGATTCTGACCCAAGATCCGGCGAAAGTCTGGACGGCGGCCAAAGCCAGGAGCGCGATGGAAACCAATCTTTTCATTATCCTGTGTTTTATGCGATTCTTTTCAAAAAAATTAATGAATATATTCTTAAAGACGCAAATTTAGGAAAATTAACCGTCCAAAATGTAGAAAATGCTTACTTTTGCGTAAATAGAACTGCATAATGGAATATTCCAATATAAGAATAGGCAACGGTTACGATGTGCACGCCCTCAAGGAAGGGCTGCCGATGTGGCTCTGCGGAGTCAGGATCGAGAGCGAGACGGGATTCGTGGCGCATTCCGACGGGGATGTGGCCATACACGCGCTGTGCGACGCTCTTCTCGGAGCGGCCGCTCTCGGGGACATAGGACTACATTTCCCTGACAACGACGACAGATGGAAAGGCGTTGACAGCAAACTGCTTCTGAAAGAAGTGATGTCGATGGTTAGGGCCAAAGGCTATGAGCTCGGCAACGCGGACATCACGATAGCTCTACAGGCTCCGAAACTGCGCCCGCACATAGACGCGATGCGTTCCAAGCTCGCGGAAGTGATTGGAACAGACATCGACAACATCTCGGTAAAGGCCACGACCACAGAACGTCTCGGCTTCGTCGGCAGGAAGGAAGGCTGCGAGGTCTGGGCCACAGTTCTCATATTCAAAATTTGAATAATCCAATCATGATGACTGATTTCAATGAATAATGAAATAAAGTTATCGTGATTTGCCTTCAAAAGCTTACTTTTGCATATAATACCCTATTGATAGCACAATATGAGCCCTTTATCAGTAATAATCACAGTTCTGGCGTACTTTGCCGTGATGTTCACGGTGTCTTGGATCTCGTCGCGTAACGCGGACAACGCAGGATTCTTCAACGGAGGGCGCAAGGCTCCGTGGTGGATCGTGGCGATCGCGATGCTCGGTGCGCCCATGTCAGGAGTGACCTACGTCTCCGTGCCGGGAATGGTCGGCGTGGGAGGCACGGCGATGGGCTACATGCAGATGGTGCTAGGATTCTTTGTCGGCTACATCATCATCGCCTTCGTCCTCACACCTATATTCTTCAAGATGAATATGGTGTCGATCTACCAATATCTTGACGACCGGTTCGGAGTCTCCTCGCACAAGACGGGAGCATGGTTCTTCTTCATTTCCAAGATTTTGGGAGCCGCGGTCAGACTATTCCTCGTCTGCGTGACGCTCCAGTTGATGATTTTCGAGCCGCTTGGGCTGCCATTCATCCTGAACGTGATCGTCTCCGTGGCCATCGTGCTGCTGTACACGTTCCGTGGCGGGGTGAAGTCCGTGATCTGGACAGACACCTTGAAGACAGTCTGTATGATTGTCTCCATCGTGCTGGCGATTGTGTTCATTGCCAAGGATCTGGGTCTTAATTTCTCCGGCGTGGTGCGGACGGTGCGTGAGAGTTCATATTCAAAGATGTTCTTCTTCGATGATGTGAACCACCCTGAATATTTCTGGAAGCAGTTCCTGGCGGGCGTGTTCACCGTGATCGCGATGACTGGTCTGGACCAGGATATGATGCAGCGCACGCTGAGCAGCCGCAACGCCAAGGATTCGCAGAAGAACCTCATTACCAGCGGTTTGTTGCAGATTCCAGTGATATTCCTGTTCCTCTGCCTGGGGGTGCTTTTGTACATATTCGCAGGTCAGAAGGGCATCTCCGAGGTTGGCGACACGCTGTTCCCGGCCGTTGCGACAGGTGGCTATCTGCCTGCGATTGTGGGCGTGCTGTTCGTGATCGGGCTTGTGTCGTGCGCGTTCGCGGCGGGAGGCTCGGCCCTGACCGCGCTGACAACGTCGTTCACGGTGGACATCATAGGAACTAAGGGGAAGAGTGAGGAGCAGGTCACCACTATAAGAAAGAAGGTGCATCTGCTGATGGCGTTCCTGATGGGTGTGGTGATCTTTGTCTTCTATCTGCTGAACACGAAATCGGCCATTGACGCGGTTTACAAGCTTGCGAGCTACACTTACGGGCCGATCCTGGGAATGTTCGCGTTCGGGATATTCTCGAAAAGGAAGGTCAACGACAAGTGGGTGCCGCTGGTGGCCGTCATCGCGCCGGTGCTTTGCTTCATTCTGCAGAGCAACTCCGAAAGGTGGTTCGGCGGGTATAAATTCAGCTACGAGCTGCTTCTTTTCAACGCTTTGTTCACAATTTTGGGACTTTGTCTGCTAATTCGAAGAAAAAAGTCGAATTAATTTTGTCAATTCAGGATAAAGTTCTATTTTTGCAGTCCAGTTGCGAAGAAACGCAGCACATCATTGAGATATGGTGTAATGGTAGCACTACAGATTCTGGCTCTGTCAGTGAGGGTTCGAATCCTTCTATCTCAACAAATCCGGCTCCGGCCGGTTTGTTTTTATGGCTCTTGCCAACAAGAATGGCGGGGTAGCTCAGCTGGTTAGAGCGTCGGATTCATAATCCGGAGGTCGTGGGATCATGCCCCACTCCCGCTACACAACAATAGAAACTAATTAGACGATAATGGCGAACGCATTTCACTATTCCATCGGAAGGAAGTTCATCCAGGCTGTCAGCGGAGCATTTCTTATAATCTTCCTGCTGCTTCACGTGACTATTAACCTGTTCTCCGTCATTGACTCTTTCACAGGCAACTACAACGGACTTGACGGCCTTTTCCAGAAAGGCTGCGATTTCATGGCCTTGCCTATCGTGACCATCATGGTTCCGGTTCTTGCCGCCGGTTTCATCATCCACATCATCTACGGATGCTGGCTTACTTGGAAGAACATCAAGGCCCGTGGCGGCTACAAGCGCTATGAGGCTTCAAGCGTCGCTGCCGCCGACTCCTGGTCAGCAAAGAATATGTTCGTGCTTGGCATCATCATTCTCGGCATCCTTGCATTCCATCTTACCCACTTCTGGGCCAAGATGCAGCTTGCGATGTTCACCGGCGCCGAGGAGGGCAACCCTTACGAACTTCTCAATCTCACTTTCGGACGATGGTGGGTGCTGGCATTGTACCTCGTCTGGTTCGTGGCTGTATGGTTCCACCTTTGCCACGGTTTCTGGAGCATGTTCCAGACAGTTGGCTGGAACAACCAGACCTGGTTCAAGAGACTGAAAGTGATCGGCATCGTGGTCGCCACGCTGATCTTCCTTGGCTTTGCGGCTGTTGGCATCAACGCATTCCTTCAGGCAAACGCTTTGATTTAGTCAAGGATTAAAAATGAAAATTCAAGGGTGACCGTGTTCGGTCGCCCTTATTTGTTATACGCCACCCGGTCGTGGAACCAAGAATCCGGTCACTGAGCTACACTTCCGGTCACTGAACCTGTCGAAGTGACCATATAAAAACAGGACAACAAATAAGCCGCTTCGACGCTTCGACATGCTCAGCGACCAAAGCGTCAAAAATCAGACAAATTGATTTATAAATAATAGTTAACATTAAAAAAACGAACTGAAATGAGACAGAAAAAGTTCCTGCTCCCAGAGAGCGACATCCCGACAGCATGGTTCAACATGCAGGCAGTCATGCCCAACAAGCCAATGCCTATCCTCAACCCGGCCACTCACGAGGCCTTGAAAGCCGAGGATCTCTACCCTATCTTCTGCAAGGCGTGCGCCGACCAGGAGCTCAACACGACAGACGAGTGGATTCCTATCCCTGAACCGGTACGTGAACAGTACGCCGGCTACAGATGCACGCCTCTGGTAAGGGCTTATGACCTTGAGGCCGCGCTCGGCACACCGGCACACATCTATTTCAAGAATGAGAGTGTCTCCCCTGCCGGATCCCACAAGCTGAACTCTGCCCTGGCACAGGCCTACTATGCCAAGGAGCAGGGCATCACCAACATCACCACCGAAACCGGAGCCGGACAATGGGGCGGAGCGCTATCCTACGCCGCAAAGAAGTTCGGTCTGGACTGCGCCGTCTATATGGTCAAGGTCAGCTTCCAACAGAAGCCTTATAGGAGGTCGATCATGCAGACTTTCGGAGCGGCCATCACTCCGTCTCCGTCAATGTCCACAAGGGCAGGGAAGGACATCATCACAGCCAACCCTAACGATCAAGGATCACTTGGATGCGCGATCTCCGAGGCCATCGAGCTTGCGGTCAGCACTCCGAACTGCAAGTACACACTTGGATCTGTCCTGAACCACGTCTGCCTCCACCAGACCATAATCGGACTTGAGGCCGAAAAGCAGATGGAGTTGGCCGGGGAATATCCAGACATCGTAGTGGCCTGCTTCGGTGGCGGCTCGAACTTCAGCGGCATCGCCTACCCGTTTATGAGGCATAATATTCAGGAAGGCAAAAAGACCCGCTTCATCGCGGCCGAGCCATATTCCTGCCCGAAACTAACGAGAGGAAAGTTTGAATATGACTTCGGTGACGAGGCCGGTATGACTCCGCTCCTCCCGATGTACACCCTCGGTCACGATTTCAAGCCGGCGACCATCCACGCAGGCGGACTTCGCTACCATGGAGCCGGCGTGATATTGTCACAGCTGATGAAGGATGGGTATATGGAAGCAGTTGACATCGAGCAGCTTGACGCATTCAAGGCCGGAGTTCTCTTCGCTCAGACCGAGGGCATCATCCCTGCTCCGGAATCCTGCCACGCCATCGCCGCGACAATAGGCGAGGCACTCAAGTGCAAGGAATCCGGCGAGGAGAAAGTCATTCTCTTCAACCTTTCCGGCCACGGTTTCGTGGATATGAGTGCCTACGATCAATACCTCTCCGGCGAGATGCAGAACTTCCACGTCTCCGACGCCGAGATTGCAAAGTACATCAAGTCGGCAGACACACTGAACAAGTAATCGATTAGATATAAGGTGGAATATAGTCAAGAGGGCCTCTAACCTGAATTTTGCACGTTACCAAAATTCTGAACAGAGGCCCTCTGGACTTATTAGGGTAGCCTAATATTTCAATGACATCATACTGCATAGTGCATAGTCATCGTACATAGTACATATTTCAATGGCACCATACTGCGGTTGCTGAGCTTGTCGAAGCAGCGAAGCAGCTGAACCCACGGATGTACTGTGATGTGCCGTGGCAGATAACTATTTGATTTTCATGCAAAAGAGCGATGTCCTGGTGAAGAAGACAGCACCAGGACATTGCTTTTTATATTCATTTTCAAGCACTTAAGTGCCACGAGATACCACATTAGATCGGCAGCGTCTTCTGACGAAGCCAAGAAGCGACCTCTGGAGTGAGACGTGGGGAAAGAGTACGGTAAACGTGCTCGTTGTAGGCGTTGAGCCAGTCAATCTCTGAGCGGTCGAGAAGGTCTTTGACAAGGATCGACGTGTCGAAGTGGCAGAGGGTCAACGTCTCGAATCTCAGCCAATGGCCGAAATCGTTCTCTCCGGCATCAACGCAAAGGATCAGGTTCTCGTGACGGATACCGAACTTGCCCTCCCGGTATATTCCCGGCTCATCACTTGTGATCATTCCCGGAATCAAAGCCTGACGATTGAAGTTCTGACGGATGTCCTGCGGCCCCTCGTGGACATTCAGATAGAATCCGACCCCGTGGCCGGTTCCGTGGCCGAAATTGCGCTTTGCGCTCCAGAGCGGTTCGCGGGCCAGGACATCCAGCTGGCAACCAGCCGTCCCTTTAGGGAAAACAGCCTTTGCCAATGCTATATGCCCTTTCAAGACCAAAGTATAGTCCTCTTTCTCCAACTGGGAACAAGGCCCAAGCGGAACAGTTCTGGTGATGTCAGTGGTACCGAACAGGTACTGCCCGCCGGAATCGCACAGGTAAAGTCCTTCCGCATAGAGTTCAGCGGAGCCTTCCTCCGGCGTGACATAGTGAGGCAGAGCGGCGTTCGGACCGTAAGCCGAAATCGTCTCGAAACTCTCCCCACGGAAGCCCTCGATCTCACTGCGGAACTCGTGCAGTTTCCGTGAGGCTTCATATTCATTGACCGCATCTCCCGCCTCGACGGAGGTTTGCAGCCAATGGAGGAAGCGCTCCATAGCAACGCCGTCCTCAAGATGAGCCTCCCTCATCCCAGCGATCTCGACTTCGTTCTTGACCGACTTGCGAAGCCCGACAGGCGAGGTCCCCATGATGACATACCGAGAGTTCAGAATACTGAACAAACTGAAATTCAACGTCGCCGGATCAACAAACAAAGCCTTGATGTAATTGCCGTCCACAAGATTTGAAAGCGCGGCCTCGACATCTGAATATTCCTGAATATTCACTCCGTCAGCAAGGAGCTCGTGGAAACTGTCCTCGGTCTCTCCGTCATCATCCGGAATCTCACCCTTACGTGCGAACCAAAGCACATTATCCTGAGTGACAAGAAGATATGACATCACCACAGGGTTATAAGCGACATCCTGCCCACGGACGTTCAGCATCCAGGCAATCTCATCCAAAGCCGTGAGAAGAATAGCATCGTACCCTTTGTCAGTCAGCCATTTGCGGATCCAACGCACCTTTTGCACCCTTGACCAGCCAACCTGCTCAGGTCCAAGAGTAATGATCGGGGTCTGAGGTATTTCCGGACGGTCAGTCCACAGGACTTCCAGCATATCCGGGGCGTTGACAAAACGGATCTTCTCTCCAACAGTTTTCTGAATATCCTCAACGGAAGAGACTGTCATGCAAAGCCCGTCAACCGCGACGCAGATCTCGTCAAACTCTGCGAAATGATCCGCAAGCCATTCCGGAATAAGCACTTGACCAAGGACACGGGTCTTATGCAATTCCACTCCGGCCTCCGGAAGCTGCCGTGAAGCCTGAATAAAATAGCGTGTGTCTGTCCAAAGGCCGACATGATCCTCCGTGATGACCAGGTCACCCTCCCCCGTGTAGCCGGAGAGCCAAGCCACCTGATGCCAGCGCGCGGCGGAATATTCACTGTTATGAGGGTCATTCCCCGTCACGATGACGACATCCCACCCCTTCGAGCGCATCATCGCCCGAACGGCCTCGATTCTATCTTTGAATATGCTCATTGCCTCAACTGGATTATATGGGTATTCAATGCTTACAAACTTACATAAAAAACTGCGATTTACGCCCGTCACATAAGAAAGAAACAATTTTTTTAGAGGAAATATAGAATAATCCTGATAAAACGCCAAAATGTCTGTTTTCATGAAAAAACAAAAAAATGTATCGATTTATACATTCCTGCATTGATTTATTAAAAAAAATAAATATCTTGTGCAGCACTTGGTTAAAAAATCGATTTACGGAGATTCTGAAGATCGCTGGAAAAATAATAATACAACCAATAAAAACGTACTGTATGAACAAAAAAATCGCAGCAATCCTTGCTTTGCTTTTTCTAAGCGCAACTGTCGCCTTTTCTCAAAACATACAGGTTAAAGGAACAGTCATCGATGCAAACGGCGACCCCGTACCTTTCGCCTCTATTCAGTTGAAAGGCACAAAAACAGGTACATCAACGGACGAGAACGGTAATTACACTTTCTCTGCCCCGAAAAACGGAACATTGATCTTCAGTTCCATCGGTTACCAAACCAATGAAGTCCACATCAACGGCAAGCTCATTGTTGACTGTGTGCTCCACCAAGACACCGACTATCTTGATGACGTTGTCGTCGTGGCTTACGGTGTCGCCAAGAAAGAATCCATCGTGGGAGCAGTCTCCCAAGTAAATTCAAAGGACATCGAGAAACGTTCCACATCCAGTGTATCTGCCGTTCTGGAAGGATCCGCCCCTGGTATCCGCGTGAACAACTCCTACGGAGAGCCAGGAAGTGACGCCAGCATACGTATCAGAGGATTCGGTTCCATAAACGGAACAAACGCGCCTCTCTACGTGATGGACGGTGTGGTTTACGGCGGCAACATCTCCGACCTGAACCCTCAGGACATCGAGAGCATCTCAGTCCTCAAGGACGCCTCTTCGGCAGCGCTCTACGGAAACCGCGCCTCCAATGGTGTCATCCTCATCACTACCAAGAAGGGAAAGGACGGAAAAGTCTCACTGACTGCCAATATCAACCAAGGTGTTTACCAGAGAGGTATCCGTGAATATGATTCCATGAACGCTGACGAATGGATGGAGACTATGTGGACCACCTACCGCAACGGTATGATGAGCGACCCGGCGCTCAACAAAACCCTTGACGAAGCCACGGCTCTGGCACGGAAGGATTTCCTTCCTGTTATTGCAAAGTACAACTTTAACAAAAACCGGGACCCTTTTCAGGAATCCCGGTTTTTCTTTGCTTATGGGTTGGGTTATTTTATGAGCTTGTTATAGTCAGTTTCTTTTGATGGAATCACCCATGTCCAGTTGTTCCTGTCCTGAGGACTGTAAGAAACGGCGAGGGCTGTGATGTAGTTGCCTCCCTTCTCTGTGGAAGTTCTGTTCAATGAATCACCCCAGCGCTTGAGGTCGAACCAGTTGAAGCCTTCGCCGAAGAGCTCGATCTTGCGGTAAAGTTTGATCTCGTCAAGAAGAGCGGTGCCGGTGGCGGTGCAATTATATTCCTTGTCACGTCCGCTGTCCCTTGTGAGGGCATTCAAGGAAGCCTGAGCCGCCTTTTCGTTCTTGAGGAAATAGTTAGCCTCTGCCTCGATCAGATACATCTCGGCGGAGCGGAAGTTGTTCAGGTGTCCGACGCCGGGTTGGGATGAATTGGCGAACTTGAAGTTCATGTAGGCATAAACCTTCGCGCTTGCTTGAATATTAGGATACAAGGATCTTGCATAAGCATCCAATTCCTTGCCGCCTTTCTTAGGATCTGCCAGACCTGTTGACTTTGTGTAGGAATAATCTTTAGGATCGAGGAACATTCCGCGACGGATGTCTGTCTCAGGAATCTTATCGTAAGCGTCCTTGTTGATGCATTTAGGATAGGTTCTTACGGCGGATGCCGAAGAATTATAGCTCATGTAGGCGAAATAAGAGTAGAAGAACAGAGTTTCATCGGCTGAACCATAGCAACTCCATATCCATTCCTTGTTAGGGGCGTTGAATCCGTCCTTGTACTCCGCGTTTGACATCAGAGGATGATTGGCGCGAGCCTTGGCGGCCTTGTCAAGAGCCTTGGCGTAATCCTGTCTGTTGAGGGCGGCACGGGCGTAGGTGGCATAAGCCATGTCGATGTTCGGAGAGTAATTGTCCTTGGAATCCGGTGCCAGTCCAGACTCTGTGTAAAGACGGATGGCCTCGTCCAGATCATCGTAAATCTGCTTGTAGCAGTCAGCCATAGTGCTGAGAGGCATCTCGTCAGTTGATGTGTCGAGACGAAGCACAACACCGTCAGACGCTCCGTTGCTGGAGTCTCCCCAACGCACGCTATAGACCTGAAGCAGCATCATGTAGCTGTAGGCCCTGAATGACAAGGCCTGTGCTTTGATGAACTGTTTTTCTGTCTCGTCTCCTTTCGCATTGTCGATGTTGAGTATGATGGCGTTGGCGTTGCCGATCAACATGTAGTAGTAATACCAATTGTAATAATTGTAGATGCTGATCTTGCTGTCATGATTCGTGCCGTTGATGACGGAAGCCCAACCTGGCAGGTTTACGACGAGATTATCTCCAGGATATTCACCGGTATATAACTTGATTGTTCCCTCTCCGTTGAAACCTTGCGAACCGAGATACTGCCTTGTCATGAGTTTGCAGATGCCATTAACCGCAAGGGCCGCGTTTTCTGTGCTCTCAAAGATAGTAGGTGTCGCGGTGGAACTCGTCGGGATTGTGTTCATATAATCCTTTGAACAGGAAGCCAGAAGCATTACACCTAACAGTGCGGCGATGGATATTTTAAGTATGTTTTTCATTTTGTCCGTGATTTAAAGTTTTTTACAGTCTGATGTTGAGTCCTAACGAGAATACACGCGCGGTGGTGAACTTGTTGCTGCTGCCTCCGGTGAAGTTCTGCTGAGGGTTCATGCCTCTGAGAGTTGTCAGGGTGAAGAGGTTCTCGGCGCTGAAGTTCACAGAGGCTCCGGCGATGTCAATCATGCGGGTAATTCTTGAAGGGATGTTGTAAGAAACGGTGAGGTTCTTGAACACCAGATAGTTGGAACTCTGAAGCCAACGGGTTGACATCGATGAGTTGTACTGGTTGTAGTAAGAGTTGAGTCCAGGAAGAGCGTCAGGATTGATACGGTTTGAGGATGTCTCTGTCATTCCGGCAGGAGCTGCTGTCCAGGATCCGAGCAGATCTCTATGGAGCTGATGCACGTTCGTGCTGGCGGACATCAGGGATGCATAGGAACTGTCGTACATCTTGCCTCCCAAAGAATAAGTGAAGAGGGCGGAGAGAGAGAAGTTCTTGTAGCTGAACGAAGTTCCGAAACTTCCGTAGATCTTAGGAAGGGCGCAACCGCTCCAGTCTCTCTTGGCATAGGTCACATAGGTAGTGTAGTCTTTGCCGTTGATGTTGACGTGATGCTCTTCAGGAAGCGGCTTTCTGGTCTCACCTTCTGCAGGTGTCCCCACATAGAAGGCCTCGTCATCAATCTGATAGAGGCAACGTCCGGTCATCATGTCCACACCTTCATACTGATACGTGAAGAATTCGTACATGCTGTGTCCCTCTGCATACTTGAAGTTCCCTGAAAGGATGCCCTCTTCCCTGTTCTGCTGAGGAAGAGTGATGATCTTGTTTCTCTCGATGGTGGCGTTCATGTTAAGGTTCCACTTGAAATCCTTCGTGCGGATTACATCAAAATCAGTGGCGATCTCTATACCTTTGTTGGAGACAGAACCAAGATTCTGTGTGATGGTGGAAACTGCGGAACTGGTTGAAGTCGCACCTGCGGAAAGTGGCTGATAGACACTGAACAGAAGGTCTCGGGTGCGCTTGTCGTAATATTCAAGAGACAAATTCCAGCAGTCGAAGAAGCGTCCCTCAAGAGCGGCGCTCCATGAGGCGGCGGTTTCCCACTTGATGTTGGTGGCGTCATTCTGTGACTTGTAGGCTCCTCCCTTTCCTCCATTCTGAACCATGGCGTAAAGGGCCATGTAGGCGTAGTAGCCGACACCCTGGTCATTTCCTACTTCTCCGTAGGATGCTCTGAACTTCAGTGAGTTGATTTGAGGGATAGCCTTGATGAAGTCTTCATTTGAGAGAACCCAGCTGCCTCCCACTGACCAGAAGTTACCCCAACGGTGATCAGGATGGAATCTTGACGATCCGTCACGGCGGAAGGAAGCCTCGGCGAAGTACTTGTTCGCGAAGTTGTAACGCGCGCGGGCCAGATAAGACTCACTACGGACATCATTGTAGTAGTCCGTCATCGTGGTCATTTCAGAGAAGTTGTTGAGGGTGGTCTGTCCCGGGAATGTCTGGTTTGTCTTGTAATTGTAGAGATAGTTGTAGTGGTAGTAGTAGTTCTCGTGGCCGAGGAGGGCATCTACATTATGCTCTCCAAAGGCACGCTGCCATGTCAGCTGCTGCTGGAAAGTATAGTTCATGTAGCGGTATATGGTTCTGGAGGCGCGTCCGTTACTGCCAGCTCCGTCACCTATCAACGCATTGTTGTAGGTCTGAGCCTCACTGTTGCGCAGACTCATGTCTCCCTTGATGGAGAATGTGAAGTCCTTGAGGAACTTGATGTCGGCGTAGAGCTGTCCGTTTAGTGTTGTGCGGTAGGATTTGGCCAAATTGTCCTCAAGTTCCCATGCGATGTGGCGGTTCTCATTTTGTCCACGGCTGTTGCCATCGTCATACTGCTTGTTGCCAGCCCCGTCCAGTATATAGTCTCCGTTCGCGGAGCTGAGATCGTGCTGATGGACAGGATAGATCGGAGCCATGAAGCGAGAGTAGTAGAACGGGTTGATGTAGGAATTGTTACCGTCCGTGTCGGTGAAATTGCTCTCCTGATAGGATCCGGCCAGATTCATGCCGACCTTGATCCATTTACGAGGAGTCACGCTCACGTTGGCACGTCCGTTAAAACGGGAAAAATCGGATGATTTTACATAACCTTTCTCATCAAGGTAAGCGGCTGACAAATAGAAACTTGACTTTTCGGAAGCAGCGTTGGCGCTCATGTTGTACTCCTGCCTGTAGCCAAGCCTTTCAATCGGCTTGAACCAGTCAAGGTCTTCGGCGATCAGAGGCTTGACGGTGCCGGTGAGTTTTCCGTTGGCATCGAACAATTCCTCATCACCCTTGTTGTAAATGTTGTACTTTAACAAAAATCATTTGAATATCCTACGTTTGAATATTCTTATGGCCACAAGAAGCAACTTCTCCACCGGCAGGAATGCTGAAATATTCCTCAATCCGGAGAAAAACATGTTGGAAGGCGTGAATGCCTCCTTGACATCAGACAGAGACTCGCGCAGGAGAAACTCTCTGCGGACCAAACGCTCGCGGACATCATTCTGAGCCGACTCCAGCTCATCCATCGTCTTGATTTCAGAATACCTCATAGCCTATTTGTCTTCGTCAAAGAATAGTTTGATGAACATCGGGACGAACGTGTTGCGGAACAGTCTCTTCCTAAGCAGAATGACAACCACAAGAATCACGGCGAAGACCGCGGCCACGATTCCGGCTCCGGCTGCATAACTGCCTATCAACTCCCCTATCCACATAACACCCCCGATGGCGAGAGCAGTCAGAATCACGGACACGATAAAGAGGACAAGCAACATGTAAAACAACTTGCCGAGCGTCAATGACAATCCCTTAGCGGTTCTTAATTTGAGGTCATCAATCCTTGCCTCGACATAGTCCGCAGTGTTCTTGCCAAGGTCCTCAATCGGTTTTGTGAACTCACTCATCGTCAAGCGTTTTCCGACGGCCTTTCGGCATATTCAATGTCCTTCTGAATCGCGCTCTCGAGTTTCTCCAAGCGCTCGAAAATCTTCATCCTGACATCTTCCTTCAGATCCTCGGCCTGACCCTTGAGTTCCGCCTTCAGGTCGTTGAGTTCCATTCTTGCCAACCTCGCCCGTGCCTTGGCGGAATCCGCCGCGTCACCGACAGTTTCCTTAATCTTCCGACGCGTATCCTCGCCCTTCTCCGGAGCGAACAACAGCCCAAGGGTAAGCCCGGCGGCTGCCCCCGCGACAAACGCTAATAATGAATCACCTTTCATAACATTCGATTTTCACAAACTTACATAAAAATCTGCGATTTTTACGCCCGTCCCATAAGAAAGGAACAGTTTTTTAGAGGAAATATAAACCATACTGATCAGAAATCCAATTCATCAGCGCCGATTTCTGTCTGCCAACACAAACGGAACTCCTCGTGCAAGTGACAATAAGGCCATAACGCAACCCGTGAGTGTCCCGCAATCCTTCCGGGCGACAGAAAAGGGTTCCACAATCCTCCCGTGCGCAAAAGTGACCCTCTCACGTACGAAGCCTTATTTTGATCCTCCTCGTGAGCAGGAGGGCCGGGGCTGCGCACGGGAAGGGACTGCCGAGGCTGTCTCGTGAGCAGGAAGGCCAGGTCTGCGCACGGGAGGGACTGCCGAGGCTGCCTCGTGAGCAGGAGGGCCGGGGCTGCGCACGGGAGGGACTGCCGAGGCTGTCTCGTGAGCAGGAGGGCTTAGTCTGCGCACGGGAGGGACTGCCGAGACTGTCTCGTGAGCGGGAAGGCCAGGTCTGCGCACGGGAGGGACTGCCGAGGCTGCCTCGTGAGCAGGAGGGCCGGGGCTGCGCACGGGAGGGACTGCCGAGGCTGTCTCGTGAGCGGGAAGGCTTAGTCTGCGCACGGGAGGGACTGCCGAGGCTGCCTCGTGAGCAGGAGGGCTGGGGCTGCGCACGGGAGGGACTGCCGAGGCTGTCTCGTGAGCAGGAGGGCTTAGTCTGCGCACGGGACCATAGACATTATTTTCTGACAGGCACGCACTGGACCCCGAGGAGTTTCAGGGCGGAGACGAGTTCGGTGGTGACAGCGACCTTGAACTTGGTGGAGTGGAACTCGATCTTGTACTTGGTCTGAGGGTCGTAGAGGAACATCTTGAGAGGGACGGTGCCCCGATTGGCCTGGATCAAGGACACGAGATCCTTGCGGAATTTCTCGGTCAGCATAGGCGTGGTGATGCTGATGGAGAAAGCGTTCAGCATCGTCTCGTTCACGTTGCCCAGAAGCATTATCTTCTTGACCCTGAAAGCGTAAGGCGAAGTCTTGCCTTGCGCGCGCTCTTCAGGTTTGATGAAATATTTCTCCTCGATGTCACCCTCGATGTAAAGGTTCTCGTGCGGCTTCATATAGCTCATAAAAGCCTCGTGGTCACGTCCGAACAGCGCCAGCTCGTAGGCTCCGCTGTAATCCTCCAGCTTCGTCTTTGAATATGGCTTGCCGGTCTTCGTGGTCAGGGTGCTGTACTCGGTCACCAGGCCGGCTATCGCTACCTTCATCTTCTTCTTGGAAGCCTCACACTCCGCGACTTTCTTATTCAAATCCGCAAGTTCGCAGTTGGTAAAACTCTCTATCTCAAACGCATACTTATCCAAAGGATGTGAGGAGATATACATCCCGACATATTCCTTTTCCTTCTGGAGCCACTCGAACTCGTCGTCCGTCCCGACCATTTCAGGAATATCCGGACGCACAGGCTTCATTTCTTCAACCTCGCCGAAAAGCGACGCCGCCGAATTGGCCGCGTCCTGGCTGTAGAGGTTGGCGTATTTTGCAAGCTCGTCAATGAACAGGTTCCCGCTGCGGCACGGCAGGAAAAACTGTTTGCGCTGGATGCCGAACGAATCGAAGCCTCCTGAATATACAAGGCACTCTATCGCCTTTCTGCCCAGCGAGTTACCAAGCCTTTCGATGAAATCGAACACATCGGCGTAGGTACCGTTGGCTGCCCTGTCGGCGATGATCGCGTCCGCCACATTGGAACCGAATCCCTTGATCCCCTTCAGGCCAAAACGGATGTTGCCTTCCTTGTTCACGGTGAAGTGTGAATATGACTCATTGACATCCGGGTTCAACACCTTGATCTTATGAGCCTTGCAGTCGGACAGAATCTTCTTTATCTCCGGCATGTTGGAGAGGTTGCAGGAGAGGTTGGCCGCGAAGAACTCGGCGGGATAGTGGCATTTCAGCCAGCCGGTCTGGTAGGAGACCCATGCATAGCAGGTGGCGTGGGACTTGTTGAAGGCATACTGCGCGAATTTCTCCCAGTCCTTCCAGATCTTGTCCAGCATCTTCTCCGGATGGCCGTTGGCCTTGCCGCCCTCCATGAACTTGTCCTTGAGCTCGTTCAGAATCGTTATCTGCTTCTTGCCCATCGCCTTGCGGAGCTTGTCCGCCTGACCCTTCGTGAAGCCGGCCAGCTTCTGGGAAAGAAGCATCACCTGCTCCTGATAGACGGTCACACCATAGGTGTCCTTAAGGAACTCCTCCATCTCCGGGAGGTCATATTCAATAGGCTTGAGTCCGAGTTTTCTGTCCACGAAGTCCGGGATGTAGTCCATAGGGCCCGGACGGTAGAGGGCGTTCATCGCGATGAGGTCCTCGAAACGCTCAGGATGCAACCTCTGGAGCCAGGTCTTCATGCCCTCGGATTCAAACTGAAAGACGCTGTCCGTGTCGCCGTGGCCGTAGAGTTCGTAAGTCGGCTTATCGTCAATCGGAATCGCCTCGATATCAATGTCCGTACCGAAGCGCAACTTAATGTTGTCCAGACATTTGTGGATTATGGACAGGGTGTTGAGTCCCAGGAAGTCCATCTTCAGCATGCCGACTTCCTCGATGTAGTGGCCGTCGTACTGCGAAGTCCAGACGTACTGTCCGGACTCCTTGTCCATCGAAAGGCAGATAGGAATATAGTCGGTCAGGTTGCCTCGTCCGATGATCGTGGCGCAGGCGTGCATTCCGACCTGACGGATGCAGCCCTCCAGCTGACGGGCATATTTCAGAACCTCCCTCACCTGCTCTGTTCCGTTTTCCAACTCTTCCTTGAACTCAGGCACAAGACGGTAGCAGTTCTTGAGGGTTATCTTTACATCCGTGTCCTCCATGCCCCTCTGATAGGTCTTCTTGACCGTTTTCTTCTGACCCGGATTGTCAGGATCATCAACCTCGACATCCTTTTCCACCACCTTGAATCCTGGCTTCAGATCATCCAGATCCGGATTGAAGAGATATTCCTTCTCCACCTTTTCACTGAGGCGGTCAGGCACCATTCCGGACAGGCGGTTGGACTCATCGATCGACAGGTCATGGATTCGCGCCACGTCCTTGATGGCACCCTTGGCGAGCATCGTGCCGAAGGTGATGACCCGGGAGACGTGATCCTTTCCGTAGGAGTCCTCGACATATTTATGCGCCAGCGACAGATCCTCGAAATCGACATCTATATCCGGCATCGAGATTCGGTCCGGATTCAAGAAACGCTCGAACAGGAGCTGGTACTTGATCGGATCCAGGTTGGTGATTCCCAAGCAATAGGCCACCACGGATCCGGCCGCGGAACCACGGCCTGGTCCCACCATGCTGCCCTTCGCCCTCGAAGCCGCGATGTAGTCCTGCACAATCAGGAAGTAGTCCGGGAAGCCCATACGGCAGATGGTCTTGAGCTCGAAGTCTATCCTCTCGGACTGCTCGGCGGTCAAAGTCTCCCCGTAACGTCTTTTGGCTCCCTCGTAGGTGATGTGGCAGAGATAGGCCACCGACTTGCAGAACTCGTCGCCACGGTAATTGCCCTTCTTGTCGCATTTTCCGACCTCGATGACATCCTTGTACATGTTCAGATAGTTGTCCAGGTCATCAAGGAAGGCCTGGTCGATCTGGTACTTGGGAAGCACATGGTCGCGGTCGATCTGATATTCCTCAACTTTGGAAGCTATCTCCAGAGTGTTTTCCAGCACTTCCGGATGGTCTGGGAACAGAGCGGCCATCTCCTCCTCGCTCTTCAGGTACTCCTGCTGGGTGTAGTGCAGGCGCGGCTCCTCGTTGATCTTCTTACCGGTGTTCAGACAGATAAGGTGGTCGTGCGCGGGGCCATCTTCCTTGTTGACGAAGTGGACGTCATTCGTGGCCACAACCTTGACTCCCGTCTCGGAGGCGAGCCTGAATATTCCCTCATTGCTGATCTTCTGCTCCTCGTAGACATCCCGCGAGAGTCCGGGAACCTCGGTCTTGTGGAGCATCACCTCAAGGTAGTAGTCGTCTCCGAAGACCCTCTTGTGCCACTCTATCGCCTTTCTCGCCTCGTCCATCTTTCCGGCGACGATGTTCTTGGGAATCTCGCCGGCAAGGCAGGCGGAGCAGCAGATCAGATTCTCGTGGTACTTCTCGATGATCTCGTGGGAGACCCTCGGCTTGCCGTAATAGAGACCTTCGATGTGACCCTGCGACACGATCTTCATCAGGTTCTTGTACCCGTCGAAGTTCTTGGCCAGAAGGATGAGGTGGTAATATGACCTATGCTCGCTGTCCTTGATCTTAGGGTCGTAGTGGCGTGTCACATAGACCTCGCACCCGATGATCGGCTTGACCTTGAAATGCCCGGTAGCCTTGTCCACATGCTTGCCTGCGAACTTGAAGAACTCCTTGACACCGTACATGTTGCCGTGATCCGTGATGGCCAGGGCCGGCATCCCCATCTCCTCGGCCCTGTCGAACAAGGTCGAGATGGAGGAGAATCCGTCAAGAATCGAATATTGCGTGTGGACGTGAAGGTGTACAAAAGCCATGGTGACAAGTCAAATTTTCATATATCCGCAAACAGTTCGGGAACGAAGCGGCCAGCACCCGAACCCAAGCGAATTGCGACAATACAAAGATACCGAAAAACCCTATCCCCACAAAGCCGCCCCCTCCGAAAAGTTTTCAACATCTGGAAAAAGTCCCGATTTCAGCCACATAAAACTCAGAATTATTCCCGAAAATAAGAGTAAATAGTCGGAAAAAGTCCCGATTTTAACCATCCAAAACTCGGAATAATTCCCGATATAATTTGTTATTCAATTGATTTATTGTAAATTCGCAAAAAATATAAAAAAAAGAAGCCATGCTATATAGAAAATTCGCAGCCCATCTGGAAGACTTTCTCCGGAACGAACCTCGTAAGATAATGCTCGTCAATGGCGCCAGGCAGATTGGCAAATCGTACCTGATAAGGCACGTCGGCAACAAACTTTTCAAGAATTATGTGGAGATAAACCTGAAAGCGGACAAGGAAGGCTCCGGAATATTCGCGTCTGTCCGCAGTGTAGAGGAGTTTTTCCTGCAATTGGGTGCGATCGCCGGGAACAGATTAGGCAATCGGGACGACACGATTGTCTTTCTTGACGAGATTCAAAGCTATCCGCATCTGATGACGATGCTCAAATTCCTGAACGAGGACGGCAGGTACAGGTACATCGCCAGCGGCTCGGAATTAGGTGTTGCATTGGCGCAGACCCCTTCCGTCCCTATCGGCAGCATAGCCATCGAGCAGATGTATCCGCTTGATTTCGAGGAGTTTCTTCTAGCGATGGGATGCGGTCAGGACACTATTGACGGGATGCGGGAATATTTCCACGACAGGAAGCCGTTGAACGATTCCCTGCACAACTATATGCTCCGGCAGTTCAAGATCTATCTTTTGGTGGGAGGAATGCCCGACGCCATAAACAAGTTCATCAAGAGCCGTAACATCGCCCAAGTCCGTAAGATCCAACGGGACATACACTCCTTGTACAAGTTGGATGCGTCGCAATACGACGAGGAGAGGAAACTTGTCATCCGCAAGATCTATGACATGATTCCGTCCAACATGGAAAACAAGAAGAAGCGTGTCATCGTGAAGAACATCGAGCAGACCGCCGGTCACAAGCAGTTCAGCGACTACTCCGATGAGTTTGACTATCTGGTCAACTCCGGTGTTGCTCTCTCGGTCCAAGCCATCAGCAATCCGAAGTTCCCGCTGAAGGAGTCCGAGAGCAAGAATCTTATCAAACTATACCTCAGCGATGTAGGCATTCTTACTGACCTTCTTTACAGGACAAACATCAATGCGGTGCTTGGAGACGAACGCAGCGTCAATCTCGGCTCAGTCTATGAGTCTGTAGTGGCACAGGAGCTCCACGCCCACGGATTCACCCTGCACTACTACGACAACAAACAGCGTGGAGAGGTTGATTTTCTGATTGACGACTACGACAATCTCACAGTCCTGCCCATTGAGGTCAAATCAGGCAAGGATTACAAGGTTCACAGCGCCCTGGACGCCTTCCTTGACACCCCCGACTACCACATCAAGAACGCCATAGTCCTAAGCAACGAACAAAACGTCCACAAGGAGCATGGCATCACCTACCTCCCCGTCTATTACGTGATGTTCCTAAAGCAAGACAACATCCCGGAAGAAGATCTCGTCATCCCGAATCCGACTTTGCAAGCCTAGTGGCGACCGTGGCACTTAGTAATCCTTAAAAAATAACTTGGTAATCTTTGATTGTCTTTTCGGTCTATATGTCTTTTCTCATCAGTCATGTGCCACCGGCACACTCCTTCTTCTAAAAGACATCTATCCTCGAAAATACCGCCAAATCTTTACCAACTTATTTTTTAACGCTTACTTAACTAACTGACAGTGAAACGAAAGGGCATCCTCGTGGTTCAAGTATTCAGACCACGACAGTGTTCTGTCCGCTGATTATCAGGACATTATCCGCCACTGATTTCTAATACGCCCGGCCGTACATCTTCGGGGAGTTGAAGGCGGGGGTGTGGCCGGAGAGGCGGAAGAGTTCGGGGATGGTGACGATCTCGTAGCCTCGGGCCTTGAGGGCGGGGATCAGGGTCTTCATCGCCTCGACGGTGCGCTCGTTAGTGTCGTGGAACAGGAGGATGCGGCCGTCCTCGACGCGGGCGAGGGTCTTGGTCACACGATCCTCGACCGGCATGTCGGCCCTCCAGTCCTGACAACTGAGGCCGGAGATGAATATCTTTCCGTCCACAAGGCCGGCGACGTGGGCGTTGTGTGCCGTGAAGGGAGGACGGAGGTACACAGGCTTCGCACCGGCGTAGGCCTCGATCAGGGAATCGGTCTTGGCGACCTCCGCAAGAATCAGAGAGTCAGGAATCTGCGTGAGATTAGGATGGGAATAGGTGTGGTTCTCGACGTCGCATCCCATCTGGACCATCCGGCGGATGATCGGTGCGGTCTCCTCATTGATGTTCTGGCCGATCAGGAAGAACGATGCCTTAACTCCGTTCTCCTCCAGCACGTCCAGCATCAACGGGGTGTACTTCAGGCTCGGCCCGTCGTCAAATGACAAAGCGACGTATTTCGGTTTGGAATCCTCCACGCAGCCGGAGTCGCAGCCGCAATCATCCTGGGCGTAGGCGATGCCGGCGGAAAGCGCCAAGGCTGCGGCCAGCATATTCAAGTATTTGAAAATATTCATTTTAAAACCCCCTTCCGAACATAGACCAGTACTTCGCCTCAAGCTCCTTCCAGCGGGCGGCGCACTTGTCGTGGATGGCGGCGGTGTATGCGTTCAGCAGCCGCGCCATCTTGCGAGGGGTGGCCTTTGAATATTCAGCCTCAAGCTCAGGCAGGCCTTCGAAGGTCATCGCCTCCATCTCCAACACATTGTCGGTGAACTCCTTCTTGGTCTTCTGCCACGAAAGGGTGGCCAGCTTGTTGGCGCGGCGGAACTCCCACAGCACGCTGTTAGGATAATATTCCTTCTGACCGCACTTCTCGAAAGCGGCCGGCAGTTTCGTGCTTCCGCAGAAAATCGGGATGCGAGGGCTTTGCGCAGGATTGTCCACGGCGTACCAGCAGACTCCGCCGATGCCGTCCGGCAGCCACGAGCGACTCTGGATGACCGTTGAATATGAACACCAGGCCACCGCCAGCGTCCTCTTGAAATCGATCACGCCCGGAGCGATGCTGTTCAGCGTGTTGCGCATCGGAGTGGTCAGCCAAGGATTGGCCAGAGGACTCATCTCCTTGTGCGCCGGAACACCATTCTTCTCAGGCACATCAATCGTCCAGTTCTTGCACATATCCCATTCCGTACCCTCGTAAGTATCTCTCAGCAACGCCATTACCTTCCTGACATCGACCAAGGAGTCCGGCTTTACGGAAAACGGAAAATCATCCATTCCATACTTCAGACCGAGCGACGGTGCCAGCAGATCGAACACCCTGAACTCCCTCTCACGGTAGTTCCTGCCCTGTGCGTATGAACAGACGATCACCTTCCAAAAAACGAAATCGCCCTTACCATCCCAAAGGCCGTTGTCGATAGCCACCTGCTCAAGGTTATCGGAAGCCATAAAGTTCTCTGTATCAGAACGGTCAATCTTTCCGATTCTTGGGATATTGGCGGAAATCCCGACGTGCTCGTCCGGAATCCTCTGGGCCGCCCAGGCCGCGCCGATCCTATGCTTGCCGACTCCCACGATCTCAAATTGCCAGACTTCCTTCGGGTCGGAGACCGTAAGGCACTCGCCACCATCGCCGTAGCCATATTCCTCAGCCAGAGAACCCATCACCTTGACGGCCTCCCTTGCCGTGGCGGCACGCTCCAGCGCCAGACGGCAGAGCTCCTCGATGACCAGCGGCGCGTCGTGGTTGATCAGGGTGTCCGGCCCCGTGAACGTCGTCTCACCGATGCCCACCTGCTTCTCGTTCAGCGATGGATAGCCAGTGTTGACGTAGGAATATGTATGCGCGACCTGCGGAATCTCTCCCACTATCTTGATCCCTGCGGTGTCGGTCACGAACTTGGTCTTGCGCCAGTTCTTGCGGATCGGAGTCATCGAACCGGGCTTGTGATCCTTGGCCGGAACGATGTTCACCCAAGTGTGCGAAGTGCCGTCGCAAGTGTGCGAGGTCATCACCGACCCGTCCGTGCTGGCCAGCCTCCCGACCACAATGCTGGTGCACTCCAGCCCCGAATTCTCATAATCCTGAGCCCAAGCTCCGATTCCCGCGGCCACAAAAGCCGCCAGCGTCACAAGAATTTTTCTCATCTCTATCTTATTGTTTGTTTATTCTCAAAGACTTGCGAACATCCGCTTACCTGACAGGACCGGCGATGCTGACACAAGCGCAAAAACAAAGTTTATTATCCAGGCTAAGTAATCTTTACCAACTTATTTTTTAACGCTTACTAAGATACAACTAAAACCGAGATTTTTCTAAAAAAACGCTATAATTTAGTCGCATTGGCTACTCTTTTAAATGGCATCCAAATTGTCCCTGAATGCGTTCTTTCGTTTTCGATGTTGCGGATTCAGAATATTTTCGGTAACTTGCCATTGCTGGTCAATAAGGTTGGCCGGCATTGTTCCATGACTTTAATTAATTGAAAATTACAAAGTTACGAATATTACACAATGGAACCATCCATATACAGTTATTCTCTTTGCATCGCACTACCGCTGATGTTGTTCTTCGGCTTTTATTTTTTGCTGGCCCCAACCCCGGAAAAGGCCATTTTTGATAATTATCTACGCTCCAGGCGGATAATGGGTTTGGCGTTGCTGCTGCTTGCGGCAAACTATTCGGTGCATTTCTTCTTCGGGGTAAGGTTCAGGAGTGTCCATGCGGCCATATTGATGAATCTGTCCACCTATTTTCTGTGCTATTACCTATTCAGCTCTGCATTGATAACACTGCTTAACCGTTTCTATATCACACGAAAAAGGATCTGGACGCACATTATCCTATGGATCATATTCTCCGGTCTTTCCGGGATTGTATTGTTTTTGTTCCCTGATGGAATAGCGCAGAAAGGCAGTTTGCTGGCATTGGCGGCATGGCTGGTGGTTTACGGACTGGTGCTGTCTCGCAGACTCATTGTCTCATACCGCAGAGCTATCCGAATTTTCGATGACACGCATGCCGATGATATGGGTGCGTATATAAAATGGTTGTCCGTCTTTACCTATTGGGCACCCTTGTTCGGCATCGGATGCGGATTGCTCACTTTCTTGCCTGATGAATATGTTTATATATGGATTCTGTCATCGATTCCGTTTTACGTCTATCTCTACTGTTGCTTCCAGAACTATCTGCTGTTTTACGAGCAAGTGGAAAACGCGATGGTAGCGGAGATGACTTCGGAAGATGACGGTCAATGTGATCATAAGCCGGAACAGGCACAGAGGCAAGACACTCCTTTTTACCATGCAGAGATAGCCGGAAAAATCAAAGGGTGGATTGACGCCGACGGTTTTGTTCAATCCGGCCTGACCATAAAGGAGCTTTCGGACATGCTTCATACCAACCGCACCTATCTGTCCGAGTACATCAATACGACGTATGGCACATCGTTCCGCGATTGGATCACCGGCCTTCGCATCAATTATGCAAAACGTCTGCTTACCCAAAATCCCAAACTGACGGTTGCCGACATTTCCGAAAGATCGGGGTTTCTGTCTCCAAGCCATTTCATTAGGTTGTTCAAGGAAAAAACAGGGCAAACTCCTGTCAGATGGAGGAAAACAGAGACGGAATAATGCGCTGCATTATGGCTGATGGAAATAGCCTGAACGACAAAAAATAGCCTGAACGAAAAGACTAAAATAATCTAAACCGCAAGGATGTGCGATTCTGACAATTGAGACATTCTTTCTACGCAAGAATCAGGCGGAGACAGAATCTTTTTGCTTATATTGTTTGCATAAATTCCGGGTCGAGAATAAACAAAGCATAGAATATGAGCAAAAGAATCCTGTCCGTCATCTTGTTTTCATGGCTGTCAATGGCTGCTTCCACAGCTTTCGCGCAACAGACAGATACTGCCGACTCCTTCCGCTTCGTTCCGCAAGAGGATACGTTCTATTTGCCAAGGGAGGATAATCCGCAGGAATCAGTCCAATCCTTATCACCGACAATTTCTCAACTGTCCCTGCGCGCCAATCTGCTGCGCTGGGCAACCCTGACACCAGATTTAGGACTTGAATGGCGCATCTGCCCGTCATGGGGCATTGCCGTAAACGGCTCGTGGACTTCGTGGTCGTGGAATGACAAGGACAGAAGATACGCCCTCTGGGAAGTGGTACCGGAGATCCGTTATTATTTAGGCAGGGAAAAGCGCGGTTACCTCGGCGCTATGCTCAAGACAGGACAGTTCAACTACAAGCTCTCCACGACAGGCAAACAGGGAGACCTTACGGGTGGAGGCATCACCGGAGGCTATCAACTGAAATTGAACAAATCCCTTTCGATGGACTTCTCCTTAGGGTTGGGCTATATCCATGCCGACTATGACAAGTATGTGGTCATCAACGGCGTGAGGGTAAGGCGCGGCAGCGAAACAAAGAATTGGTGGGGCCCCGTCTCGGCGGGTGTCACCCTGGTGTGGAACATCTTTTAGCGGAAAGGAGGAACAATGAATACAACGACAATCATACGACAGATAAAGGAATATATGGGAGCATACGGAAAGGCTTATACCTTATTATATCTAGGTGCGGTGGCCATACTGACCTCGTGCGTGATGGACGACCTCTATGACACGCCGCATCCCGACTACGGGAAGATTGCGGTGACAGCCGACTGGTCGTCCCGCGGTGAGGGTATCGACATACCTGCCACATGGACGGTCACCATGGGAGACCATACGGGTACGGAGACTTCCGCCACCCATGCCCCAGACCATCTGTTTGCTCCGGGCAGCTACACCCTTGCGGTGTGGAACCCGGCTGAAGGAATCACGGTGAACGGCACCACAGCCACCATTGCCGCAGCCACGGAAAACCGGGCAGGCACAGATGCCTTTGTGAACAATGCCCCGGGATGGTTCTTCACCTATACGGAACAGGTGACCATCGAGAAAGACAAGGACTATCCGCTGACCGCCGCAATGAAGCAGCAGGTACGC